>JGI20130J15133_1003146_pt1 | contig 11598 bp, 7 predicted proteins | sample WasSprMetagenome_FD_15133 | JGI IMG/M metagenome (IMG submission 15133) | reverse complement strand
TGAGCCTTGGAAAGGCTCCATGCGGATTCGGAGGCCTAGAGCCCTATGGCATGCTATCCATCGTTAAGGAGGTGATGGGAAAGGCTTAAGGTTACAGCTCCGGCAAGAGTACCCAAATTCTTTTTTTCTTTTTTCTTTCTTTCCTTTCCTTTTTTCTTTCTTTCCTTTTTTTCTTCTTCACCCTTAATCATAGAGTTGCTGCCGCCCACAAAGTGAAAGGGGGCCTAACAGCCAATAAAATCCTCAGCTATGGTTTCTTTTATTTTGAACTTAGGCTTGAAATGGAAGTAGAATAAACTTAATGTAATGAATCGAAGAAAAAGGCTTGAAGAAGGGAGGAAGATGGCTGATAGGTCGGAGGGAATCCTTCTAAACCTAGGGCTCCTCATCATATATGCTTCCTTAGGAACCTTCATTCTTCTACCCGTCGCCTTGGTTTTCTACGAAAGCTTCATGAGCCCTGGGGGCTTCACCCTCGAATACTACCTCGCCTTCTTCGAAAATTCCTATCTCGTACAATCCTTTTTGAACAGCCTTCTGGTATCCATGGCTACCGTTTTAACATCTTCCATCATCGGCGTGACGATGGCTTACATCCTCATAAGGTACGACCTTTCCTTTAGAGGGCTCCTCTACACCCTAGCCACTTTACCCCTGATCATGCCGCCCTTCGTTGGAGCCCTCGCCTTCAAGTTCCTCTTCGGCAGGCATGGAACGATTAACCTCATCCTCATGGATATGGGCCTCATCAAGGAGCCTATCAACTTCATCTATGGGCTTCATGGTCTTGTCTTCATCGATACGCTGCACCTGTTTCCCCTAGTTATGCTGAACGTCATGACCTCCCTGAGTAGAATAGATCCTTCCATGGAGGAGGCGGCGCAAAACCTAGGCGCCAAGGGCTTCCGCCTCTTCAGGACGATTATCTTTCCCCTGATCATGCCTGGCTTCGCCGCCGGAGTTCTTCTCGTCTTCCTCTGGACCCTCTCGGATCTGGGAACTCCTATGATCATAGGGCAATACGATCTTTTGGCCCCCCAGGCCTTCTTCTATGTCAGGGATATCCTGGAAGAGGAACGCATCCTTCTCGGAATCGTCATGTGCGTCATCATGGTCTCCCTTTCGATCTTAGCTTTGGCGGCTATGAGAAAGTACGTAAGCCTAAGACAGTATGCAACCCTTGGCGTCGGGGCTGCTCCAAAGGCCGTCGCAAGGCATGTGGGGGGAGTTAAGAGGATTCTAGCCTATGCCATCTGCATTGCCGTTATAGGGGTTTCCCTTATGCCCCATGCGGGCATCATCATAGCCTCCTTTGGAACCATATGGAGCCTCTCCCCCCTTCCTTCCGGATATACCCTTTCCCACTTTAAGGCCATCCTCATAGACACGCCCCTCTTCCTGAAGAACAGCCTTCAGTACTCCATAACAGCCACCGTTATCGACCTGGCGCTGGGAGCCCTCATCGCCTACTTCCTCGTAAGGAGGAATTTCCTTGGTAAAAACTTCCTCGATGCCCTGGTTGTCCTTCCCTTTGCCCTTCCAGGAATAGTAATCGCCACGGGATACTTGAGGGCCTTTAGGAATCCCCTTCCCTTCACAGGCTTCGATCTTCTTTCATCATGGATGATCATAGCCATCGCCTTGAGCATGAGGAGGCTTCCCTACACCGTCAGGGCATCCTTCGCTGCCTTGCAGCAGGTACATGTATCCCTAGAGGAGGCTTCCATGAACCTAGGTGCCGGAAGGCTCAAGACCTTTTTAAGGATTACCCTACCCCTCATTTCCAACGGTCTGATCTCCGGAGGGATCCTTGCCTTCGTAAACTCAGCTACGGAGCTTTCCACATCATGGCTTCTGAGCCTACCTGGTAAAGGATGGGAGCCCATGACGGTTGGGATTATGATATATTCCCAAACGGGGATCTTTGGTCAGGCTGCAGCCATAGGAGTTGTCCTAATCGTCATCATAGCCATCGGTATGGGCATTGTCAGCAAGCTCATGGGTACAAGGTCGGCAGTTGCCTTTGGAGCCTAAGAAACGTATGGAATGGATCCATGAAAAGAATCGTAAAGCTTAAGCCCATTCCATGGGCTTTCCTTTCATTCCAGCATTCCATGGCATGAAATGCTACAATACAAGACAATACAATATTCGATTCAATTCGGCTTCAGCTAGGCTTTGCTCCAATCGTTCTACAAGCTTAGAAACCTTAGAAACCCCGGACAACCCTCACGCTTTCCGGCGGAATTTCCACAAGGATTCGATCCCCCTCTTGGAAAAGGGGTTTACCCTGGGGGTTATGGACATCTACCTTTAGGATCCCTCCCTCCGCCCCCTCAAACTCGATTTCATAGCGTATCGCATTCCCAAGGTATGATACAGCCTTAACGCTGCCTAAGTAGGTGTTGGGAAGGCTCCTTTTATCCATCATAGGAGACGAAATCCGGATGGCTTCGGGTCTAACTGCCAAAAGGATGTCGGCTACTTTCGTCTCTACTCCATCCTGAAGAANCATCAAGGTACCATCCTTCAGTTCCACGGCCGCCTTCTTTTCCTTAGGATCGAATTCCTTCAGCTTTCCCCTGAAGAAGTTCACGACNCCTATAAAATCCGTGACGAAGAAGTTTGCTGGGCTTTCGTAGACTTCCCTAGGGCTCCCAACCTGCTGGACCCTTCCCTTATTCATGACGGCTATGCGATCGGATATGGATAGGGCTTCCTCCTGATCATGGGTGACGTATATGGTCGTAATGCCAAGCCTTTTTTGAAGCCTCCTTATCTCCGTCCTCGTTTGAACCCTCAGCTTTGCATCCAGGTTGCTCAGGGGTTCGTCCAGGAGAAGGACCTGGGGCTCGATGACGAGGGCCCTCGCCAGGGCTACGCGCTGCTGCTGGCCTCCGCTCAGCTCCGATGGCCATCGCCCCTCCACTCCACTGAGCCCTACAAGGCTAAGGGCTTCCTTTACCCTACGGTCTACTTCCTTCTTGGGAAGCTTCCTCAACTTTAGCCCATAGGCGACGTTTTCGTAGACGCTCATATGGGGCCAAAGGGCGTAGGTTTGGAAGACCATCCCCGTGTTGCGCTCATAGGGGGGCATATGGGTAATATCCTTATCTCCGAAGTAGACGATGCCATGGTCGGGCTTTATGAAGCCGGCTATGATTCGAAGGATTGTCGTTTTTCCGCAGCCTGAAGGTCCTAGGAGCGTGAAAAATTCTGCATCCTTGATGTCCAAGTCTACATGATCCACGGCCACGGTTTCTCCGAAGCGCTTTGTAATATCCCTTAGCCGGACCTCCACCATACTATCTACACCGATCGCTACGCCTTGAAATCTTCTCGCAGAGGCATATTAAGGATAAGGAAGCGCTAGTCGAGCCTAGTTTAGTCAAGTCTAAATCCAGCCTAATCTAGGCTAACCTAACCTACATAGTCTCAAGAATGAAGCCATAAACAGTGTATTAGGAATCGAAGGATCCAAGCATAACGTCTACCTCTCCAAGATTAAAAGGGAATCCTTCAGACCCAACCTTCCAAACCTCAGTTCTACATACCATAGTCTAAGACTAGATTGATGAAACAGATCCTTTGTCGGATAGATGATTTCTTTATGAGCCTCTCTTTCAATTCTTCTGAAGCCTCTAGGTGGCTTTCTAGAGCAAAGGCGTCCCTCATTCCATCTATGCTGTACTAAATATACACCGGGGAGGGCGTTAGGTTGATGATGAAAAGGATATATAAAGCTAACTATTTAGAAACTGTTGACGAACCTTAAGTTTTAAGGAATGAACGATGGGCCACATAGAAGTCGAGCTGGGAATTGGAAACCTGGAGGGGGAGAAGCTTATCAAAGTTAAGGCTCTCGTCGATACTGGAGCTACATTTACCGTAATCCCTGAGAGCATTGTTAAAGAGCTCAACCTTACACTTGCTGGTGAGAAAGTGAGGGTCTCCACAGCTAAAGGTTATGATGAACTAGACTTAACACATGCCCTTCTAGAGATTAACGGTAAGAGGAGAATAATGCCTGTTCTTCTGAGCAGACATATCGATAGAGTTCTATTAGGAGTGATAACGCTCGAAGTGATGCAACTACGCGTCAATCCAATTACTGGAAAACTGGAGGAATACGCCGCCCTACTCTACTGATAAATTTAGCCTGGCTTAATATGCCTTGCCCATAATCATGACTTCTGAAGTTGCTTAAGCCCCCAGTCCATCAGGCTTAGCCCTTCCTCCTTGGCACATGTATTTTTTTTTCTCTAAGGCTAAATCCAGAATCTCGGATAGGAACCTAGCTTCCTCAAGGAGACCTTTATCGTTGCCTATTTTATCCCCTACTATACCGGCTTCTCTGGCGAAGGTTGTGAAGATCTGCCTATGGCATCCATCGAGAAGGGATAGACCATAGCAAAGCCCATACTTTCACGAGGATAAAGGCTACGAAAGCCCAGCAAACCGAGAATCTCCAGGCTTCAGCTGCGGGATGCGCCAAAGCTAAATTCATGAGGCATAGATCAGACATGATCGAGACTCCATATGTAGGGGCATAAGGGAAGCATGCGATCGAAAAGCCCTCCCCAGCCTTTAGGAAATCCGAGCCTTAGGCTCGGCTTCAGGTAGCAGAAGAGGAGCCTTGTCATCTCAAGCCTCGGAAGGCTGAGCATAGGGGCTTTGGCCTCGGGATTGGGCATACCTTCCGATACCCTAAGGCTTCCGTCCTCAACCCTGAGCCTTGCCGCCTCCCCATCTTCGAGGATCTGAAGACCAAGCTCCTCGCCCTCGAGGGGCTTAAGAACCTCGGCATCAGCCTCGGAAGCGAAGGCTCCNAGNGTTTCGGAAAGGCTTATGACCCTTACCATGGCCGTCGTTACTAGGGACCAGTTGGCGCTGGCGTCGAAGAAGTCCTTGAAGCGCCCCCCATCCCAGAGGGGAAGGCTTATGCGAAGCTCCGGCATGTCCTTAGACTCAAGGACTCCCCGGATGAGGGATAGGATCGAGGCTCCATCGCCACCGAATTCAGGGGCATAGCCCCTTCCCTCCCATAGGACTAGGTAGGCGTCCTTGGAAAGCCAGACCTCGATGCCAGCCTTTCCAAGAAGGGCACGATAGGTCTCCGGAGACCTTAGGACCCTTATAGGCTCGGCTTCGTGCATCCTCATGATGCTTTTGAGGTCCCCATCAGAGCCCTCGTATTTCCATACTTCGGTTTTGGAGATCCCGCTACGGAGGAGGGATCTGTGCGTAACGAGGAATTCCCAGGCAAGGACTCCACGCTCCCAGCCAAAGGCTCCATATCGCTGGCGGTCACCCCAGAGAACTGAAAGATGGAAGCCTTCCTTGCGCATCCTGGCTATGGCGAAGTTCAGGAGCTGGCTCATGAAGCCTCTTCCCCTGCACTCCTGGATCGTAGCCACGCCTCCGATGCCCCCGACCTTCAGCCTCCGCCCGTATACGATAAGCTCCATGGGAAAGAGCCCCACATGGCTGACGATCCTTCCATCTTCCTTGAGGATGAGAAAGTTCGAAACCCTTTCGGCATCCTTCTGATAAAGCTGAGGGTAGTGACTTGCCCAGTATTCGATGGAGAGCTTTCCGTAAGCCCTTGTCATCATGGCGATGAGCTCATCGAATTCCTCCATCCTGGCTGATCTAGGACCTTCTATCATAATAATCCCCATCTCAAAGTTCCTTCATTTTAACATTTCGAGAATAGTATTGAAGCTTCATGGGCTATTTTTGTTTTCTCCTATTTTTGCTATGGGTTTTACGATCTTTTCTTTCTTTCTGTCTGTCTAATGATGGCTTCCTTAAGGCTGAAGGAGCCCATGCCCTCTTCCTTACTCAGCCATGAAAAGAGGGAACAGCTTTAAGAGTTTCCATTTCGTGTTTTAAATTGGAGCTATGGAAAAAAGGGAGACGGATATAATTCGAAGGGTAGAGGAGATCCTCAGGGAGAAGATGGAAGATTCTGAGGAGGATGAGAAAGAGGCTTGCATCAAGCTATGGAAGGCCGTTGCAAGGAAGTTGAGGATAAGGGGAAGTCCCGAAGTCTGGGCAGCCAGCGTCTACCATACCTATTGCTGGATGGTCTTCAAGGAAGGGCGCGTGAAAAGCACTGAGAACCTCTTCGGAGTTTCCAAAAGAAGCTTCGGAAGCAGAAGTACGGAAATCAAGAGGCTTTTAAACCTCAACTTTTACGACAGGAGGTTTACGCCCGATAGGATTTATGCCCAGAGCCCTTTGGCTGAAATCGAGGAAAGGCTATTGAAATCCCAAATTAAGGGCATCGAGGGTTTCTTCGAGGTTAAGGAGAAGGTGGCGGAGGGCGTTCTTCTCATCAACCTACAAGACGGGAAGGAATACTTCGTTAAGGAAAGGACGGCCCTAGAGAAGCTGAAGGTTGGGCATGTGGTCTCGGCTACCATATTTCCCCGGGGCGACCACTATGTCTTTCCAGGGATCATAAGGGTATTGGATCCTTCGAATAGGGAGCATGCCGCCTTAATCAGATCGATAAAGGATTATTATTCGGGCAGGTATATTGAAAAAGCGATAGAGGTCCAGAGGGATTTTTGCGAAGCTGCCAAGGAATTCTTCGGCTCTTCGGATCCCATCTTTCGAAATGCCAGGATAGCCGAAAAAGCCCTGAACGATTTCCTAAGATGGTTTAGCCAGGAGAGGAAGGTCCCTGGAAAGGGAAAGAGCCCTTCCCAATTGTACATGGAAAAAGGGCGGAGGAAAGCCCCGGAGATACCGAAGGTGAAGCTTCCTAGGGAGTTCCTCGATGCCAAGGATGTTGGAGTCGTCTTCGATGAGGTTGGGGGGATATGCATCCTTCCAGAATATGGAAAAGTGAAGGTGCTCTTCCAAGGAGACTTTAGGAGGGTTCCAGGCTATAAGGATCTTGTGAGGGCCTTGGTCTATGAGAAGGGCTTCATTCCCTCCTTCATCCTCAGAAGGCTTATTGAAAAGAATCCTGAGAGGGCTGTTGAGATCTTCGCAATGGTTTTCAGGAATATAAGGTGCCTGAAGGATGTCCTGAGCCTCCTAGAGAAGCATAGGACCGACTGGAACGAGAAGCCAAAGCCGACGATTATTCCCATAAATCTTTAGGATCCTTGTCTCAGCCCTCTCTCCCATACGATCTGCCATTCTTTTCCATATTCTGTTTACTAACGCTTGTGTAGTATTGGCAGAATAAGCTGGAGGCTTCCATTGCCTCGCTACGCATCGATTTGCTGAAAGGCATGGTAGAGGATGAGAATGATGATGCAGATGGTTGTCCTCTCAGGCATGATTTTTCCATTCGTAGGGAAAGGCTGGAGGCCTACGGTTAGATGAAAGGCAACTTCATGCCCACTAAAGGAAAAAGCCAAAGCAAAATATCAGAACTCATCTCAAAACTCTAAAGGCATTTTTTGCATAGTCTTGATGGAGCCCTATGAGCTTTCTTATGGGGAATAGGAGATGGAGATTTTTCGACCCTTCTCAGTCAACTTCCTTCCCGATTATGAGTTTCACATTATTCTCCTTAGCCAACTTCCTAATCTCATCGGCAGTCTCCTTTTTCGCCGTGAGTATTACTAGAATTTTTCTTGGCTCCCTAGCATAGCTAGCCCTAGCAACCTCAGCTTTTCTAAGCAACTTCAAAATCTCGTGAGCAGAATCGGCGTAACTCGTCACCTCTCCGACGATCAAAGGTTCCTCTAGAAAAAGATTTATCTCCTCACCGCAAACGGTTCCTCTAACAATCTCAGCCTGCTCCGGTATTTCACCAGACCTCCTCAGGCCGGCAGTCAAAAACTTCCTAACAAATTCCTCAAACGTTAATCCGGCGAACTTGCTCAGCTCACCGAAGCCGCTTATCATAGCGCTTTCAAGGGAAGCTGTAGTCCTTTCAAGGGAGTCTATCCTCCGCTCAATCCTAGCCTGGCCCTCCCATAGCTTGTTCTGGCCTTCTCTTAGGCTTCTAACCTCTTCCCATAGCTTGTTCTGGCCTTCTCTTAGGCTTCTAACCTCTTCCCATAGCTTGTTCTGGTTCTCCCATAGCTTGTTCTGGCCTTCCCATAGCTTGTTTATCTCCTTCCAGATCTTTCTCAGCTCCTCAAACAATCCATCTAGCTTCTTCAAAATCTCAGATAGCCCAAGGTAGCTAGCAACGGCATAGCGAAACTCAACATCCCTATCCAGAAGCTCCAGGAACTCCTTCTTCAAAGACTCCATCAATGATCTGATTAATGAATTTGAACAGAATAATTTAAACCTTTTAAGGAAGCCTAAAAGGGCAGCGAACAAGGGAGCGATGAATATCCTAGAAGCAAGAATATCCCGACTTCAGTCGTGGAGGGTGCCAAGGCTATTCTAAGCGTGCAAAAGGTTCAAAAGCGGCTCCTCTTTTCTTTCCTCTCCTTAGATTTCAATGAGCCTGCATGCCGCCATGATTCATGTGAAACAAGCCTTTGAATCGTAAAAGGGTTTGAAAGCCTTTAACCTCAGAAAGCGAAGGGGGGAGGGGGTAGGCATCCATTGGTTAAAGTTTCAATCAATAGATATGTTTCAAGAAGGTTTGAAAAAGTCAGGGATGAGGCTGAGAGGGGCATTGGAAAGCTTAGGATGAGGATGATGGGGGACCTTGAGGAAATTTTTAGAGTGGCTGGGAAGATTGTGAAGGGTGAGATAAGGCATCAAAGGATTGATGGAAAGATGGTAAGAATAACGCCTCTGCAAAGGCAGAAGTGGCTTGAAGTAGCCACTTGTGTTGCAGAAACGATTAGGGATATAGCCGAAAACATTGATGAGAAAGAGCTGAAGGCGAGACTTAGACAAATTGAGGAACTGATTGAAAGTGCGAAAGTATCTTCATGAGGTATAGGTTATAAGCTCCTATAAAATGAAGAAGATGATAATGAAGGCTCCTAAACTGAACCGAGCTGAGCATAGAATATTTCGTTGCACATGATGGCACATGTAAAGTCCAAAAGCTGGGTTCGGAAATTGGAGGCGTTTATGAAGGCTTGCCTGAGGACGAAAGGTCGCGGCTGTAATCTTTCTATGGAAGCAGATATAGCTAAAAGGGAAATTGCAGACTAATAGAAGATTCTTCTTGTTCTCTGATTGCCGCTTAAATACTGTGTTTATAATGATTGTTTCTAGATCATTGAGGCATTTTCAGTCAAAAATTTTCATAGTTCTTAGAGATTTTTCTATTTCACGATGGTCTCAAGGACTAAGCTAAGTATGGGTTCCATACAATCCATACTTCGTTCAAAACCCTTCTGAAGACGAGTAGCCAAAAAAAAAGAAAGGGGATTTGAGTTAAGAGAGCCCTTTACGGGCTGCCTATGACGGCTTGGAAGTGTATGGGATCGTCGGATGTGTTGCCTAGGTAGTATGTGAGCTTGACCACGACCTGCTCCGCGTTCACAAGAGATTCCATGTAAACCTCCCTTCTATCGGCGCCCGCCCTGCCATAGATGAGTATCTGCTGAGCCATGACGAGGCTGCTATCAGCCTTGGCCTTCACGTATACTTCCATGTACACGCTGTCTCCGGGGTCGAGCTGTGTGGCATCGATCGTGAAGGAGACCTTGAATGGAGCTCCATTCCTCATCGTCTTGTTTACGCTGAAGAGCTCCACAGAACCCATGTTCGGGCATGTCTTCGTGCCCTCGATCACAATCGGAGGAGCTATGGAAGCCTTTATTTCACCTAGAGCTTTTTGAATGCCATTTAATGCCTCTCCAATACCGCTTAATGCCTCTCCAATTTTTGGAAGCGCCTCGTCTAGCTTAGCCTCGATGGCTAAAATCTCGGATCTCATTTCCGTAAATCTCAAATCAGCATCAGCCATAAAGGAGCTGAGCTTGCCCTCTATGGTGTCAACTGCGTTTTTGATGGCTGCTAAGCCGTAGGTTTCGCTTCTAAGCTCGTTGAGTATGGCTGTAGAGTTGCCCTGTATGGCGCTTAGGACTGGTGTGAGGTCCACCTCTACGCTGATGGTTTCGATGGCCGTCTTGATGGCTGCTAAGCCGTAGGTTTCGCTTCTAAGCTCGTTGAGTATGGCTGTAGAGTTGCCCTGTATGGCCGTTAATATCTCTGTCTTCGCGGAGCCAATCGTTGAAACGATGACTGATTGAGTATTTGAAATGGCGTCTAGAATATCGCTCCTCAAGGTTGAGATTGCATTTTGGATGGTTATGAACCAAGTGTTTACGAAAGTCCGGAATAACCCACTTTCATGGAACTTAAGTTCTAGTTCATTAATGGCGGATTTAATGTCCGCCAGCATGTCCATGACGTCTTCTATGCCAGCGGCGCCGTAGAACTCAACATCAACCGTGCCACTGATTGAGTTTGCCGTTGCTGTAACTGTGGCAGTTCCGCGAGATGTTGATGTGAGTGTTACCCTTGCAACTCCAAGCTCATTTGTAGTTGCCGTGACTGTTGTGCCAGTTACGGTATCGTTGTTTAGTGTTCCGAGAGTGGTTGTGAAGGTAACTGTAACTTCCGGAATGGAGTTACCCCACGCATCCTTAACTGTTGCTGTGATGTTGCTGTATTCAATTCCATTTGCTGGAACTACTGTTGGATATGCTGTAACCGTTACATTGGCGACGGCTCCTGGAACAGTGACTGCACTTGCCTCGTTTGAATAGGCGCTCTCTAACCCGGCAAAGTCAACTGCGGTGACAGCGTAGTAGTATGTTATTCCAGCTACAGGGCCAACTATATCAGTGTAAGAGGTCTCTGTAGTATTGCCTATAGGTACTTCCCCGTAGACTCCGGGTGCGGTTCCACGATAAATGTTGTAATACGCAACGCCTGATGTTTCGTCCGTTGAAGCTGTCCAGTTCAGCACTATTGCGCCAGGAGTTGCTGTTGCGGTCAAGTTGGTTGGCGCCGTTGGAGGCACCCTATCGAGGGTTATATTCGCGCTTATGTCTTCAGCCGTGTTTCCAGCGTTGTCGAAGGCTACAGCCTTAACCTGTATGCCAGTCTGGTCAGATAGGCTTGCTAGATCCCATGTGACTTCGTATACACCGTCGACCCCTTCGATATCGGTTCCTATCAGCTCCCACATTACTCCGCCATCAAGAGAGTAGTAGAAGGTGACATTGGCTACTCCGGCTACGCTTGAAGCATTTGCCGTGACTGTGGAGGTGTTCGTGGTGATATACGCACCATCTGTTGGTGCCGTCAACGTCACAGATACAGCTACAGCAACTGTGAATGACCAAGTTGCATTTGCCGAGTTGCCCGCCTCGTCCTCAACATAAATGTAAACCGTGTGGTTACCCTCACCTAAAGACTCACTCGGCGTGTAGGATACTACCCCTGTCGTCGAATTGTAAGTATACCCGACAGGTTGACCGTCGAGCTTCATCACGATTGTTGATGCGTTGATGCCTGAAGTTTCGTCGGTTAGGTTAGCAGAGATGGTTGGAGTGGCGGTCTTTACATATGCTTCGGGAGCTGGTGTAAGATCGCTGATCGTTGGTGCCGTTGTGTCCACTGTGAATGACCAAGTTGCATTTGCCGAGTTGCCCGCCTCGTCCTCAACATAAATGTAAACCGTGTGGTTACCCTCACCTAAAG
>JGI20130J15133_1003135_pt1 | contig 11616 bp, 12 predicted proteins | sample WasSprMetagenome_FD_15133 | JGI IMG/M metagenome (IMG submission 15133) | reverse complement strand
TATCAGTTATAACATAGGCATTTCTAATCTCCGAGCAGAAAAGACTCTCCGGCCTCGACAAGCTCTATCTATGGTATAACTAAGTTTTGTTATATATAAAAACGTGACCACGTGTAGCAAAAAACGGTTTAATCGAATCTGACCTCCTCCCCGCCCTAAATGAGCGAAAGTTCCCTTGGGGGGTTCACTTGTTCCCCGCATCTGTTTGGGTCTACATCTGTAAAGCAGAAGTAGCCCCAGATGATCGAAAAGCGAAAAGAAGTGGTGCCGCGGCCGGGATTTGAACCCGGGTCACGGGCTCGAGAGGCCCGCATACTTGGCCGGGCTATACTACCGCGGCTCTTCTTTATGTTTTGGTAGAGTAGAGATTAAAATCCTTTATTATCCAGAAAGGGGGTTCATGAACGCTTTCCTAGGCGCCGGGGGCGGGATTCGAACCCGCGCGCCCACCGAAGGGGCAGTGGGTCTCTCTCGCAGGAAGCCGGAAAAGGTCTCGAGCCCACCGCCTTAGGCCGCTCGGCCACCCCGGCTACCACTCTATATTATTTGGTGCCCGAGTTTTTTTGGGTTTCTACTAAGTCTATTGACTATATATAATTCGACAAAAAACAAAAAGCTTTTATCTCCGGATCTAGGAAGATATTTTTGGTGCCGTTTTTGAGGAAGGTAGCTATTGTTTCGGCGGGCATGACTAAGTTCGGTAAACACGATGGGAAGTCTCTCCTGGACCTAATGTCAGAGGCCGCTCTTGAGGCCTTATCCATCTATGATTCCTTGGATATAGATATGCTTGTTGGAGCAACCATGGCTCCCGAGCTATACGAGAACAGCATTGGTCCTATAAACAAGCTCGCCGGGCTCCTGGGTCTTGAGGGGAAAACTGTTCTCAGGGTGGAAAACACCAGTGGCTCTGGTGGGGCAGGGATTTTCGTTGGCTACCTAGCAGTGGCCTCGGGCTATGCTGATAAGGTACTGGTCGTAGGAGGGGAGAAGATGACCAGCAAGTCCACGGAGGAGAACGCGTACATAATATCGGGCCTGCTTCATGACTGCGAGAGAAACCTGGGAGTAACTCTGCCCAGCTACGCTGCTCTGCTTGCCAACTGGTACTTCCGCAAGTACAACCCCCCAAAGGACTCGCTGGCCCACGTGGCAATCAAGAACCACTACCACGGTAGCCTTAACCCCAAGGCCCATATACAAAAAAGAATAACGTTGGAGGAGTACTTTCAGAGCAAGATAGTTGCTGAGCCACTAAGAGTTATGGATTACACCCCCATCAGTGATGGGGCANCATCAGTCTTGCTTATGCCCNTAGACGAGGCTTACAGCTACACNGACAAGCCAGTNGTCATATCAGCTGTGGTGGGGAAAACTGACTCCTTCGTTGTGCATGAGAGANACGAGCTAGATAGAATGAACGGTGTTGCGCTATCAGTCGAGAAAGCCCTCAGCCAGGCCGGCCTGAGAAGAGAGGACATAGACCTGATAGAGCTTCACGACATGGCCACAATACTCGAGATTGTTGAGCTTGAGAACATGGGCTTCTTCAAGAGAGGCGAGGGATGGAGAGGAGCCATGGAGAAAATAACGTGGCTTGACGGCGAGCTACCTGTCAACACGAGCGGGGGCCTGAAGTCAAAGGGGCACCCGATAGGGGCCACCGGCGTAGCGCATGCATACGAGGTGTTTCTCCAGATGAGGCGCGAGGCGGGGGAAAGACAAGCCAAGAAAAATGTGAGCAGAGCCTTGAGCATGAGTATGGGGGGTTTCGGACAGAACGCTTACACAATAATCTATGAGGCTGGGTGGTAGAAGTGGTAAGGGTACAGGTGTGTCGCAGGTGCGGCAGGATTAATCTACCATTCAAGTATAGATGTAGATGCGGCTCTAGGGAGTTTGATTACATAGAGATGAATATTGAGGGAACACTCGTAGCTACAACAAAAATATTCGTTACGCCCAAGGGGTATCCATCGCCTCTTTTGGCCGGGCTCGTGGATGCAGGCGACCTTAAGCTGCTCGTTAGGCTGGAGGAGGAGGCGCCCGTGGGCAGCGTTATCGAGGTTGTCCAGGCAGATGGAGGAGTACTCATTGGAAGGACCAAGAAGCTTGTCATGGATAGATCTTAAGCTATATTAATGGATTCCTGATTATTTGTTTCTCTACTAATCCATGCTGGGTGTGTCCTGGTTGCCTACTCGTCTTCTGTTCCAAGAGGACAGCTACTTATCGAGGTTTGAGGCAAGAGTGGTAAGGGTGGTTAATAACAGCGTTGTTCTTGACCAGACAGCTTTTCATCCAGGGCCCTTCGGGGGTCTAGACACAGATACTGGGTGGCTTGAGACCAGCTTGGGCAAAACACGCGTTGTTAAGGCCGAGTACAGGGAGGGTGATGTTTACCACGTCGTGGAGGATCCATCCATATTCAGTGAGGGGGCTCTGGTCACAGGTGTTCTGGATTGGGATAAGAGGTATGCTATGATGAGGCTTCACACGGGCGCGCATGTGCTTATAGCGACTATATACAATAAGTACGGGTACCTAGTCACGGGAGGCCACATAACCCATGAGTATGGCAGGGAGGACTTCGACGTCAAGGATGAGAACTGGAAAACAGTGTTCGAGAGTGCCGTCACCGAGGCGAACGAGGTACTGGCCAAGTGCTTAGAGGTGAGGGTGTACTGGTTATCGAGGGATGAGGCGCTGAAAATACCGGGGCTCGTCAAGCTAGCCGAGAAAACTCCTCTAGCCCTCGAGAAAATAAGGGTAGTCGAGATACCCGGCGTTGATATACAGGCTGATGGAGGGCCACACGTCAAGAATACGTGTGAGGTAGGGAAACTAAAGCTACTGAAGATAGAGAACAGGGGCAAAACAAAGAAGAGAATATACTACGGGCTTGAATCATAAACAACCTTTTCACCAATTTTTCTAGAGAAGCACTCTTTATCAACAGTTAAGGTTTCGCCAAGACCACGTACAAGGTTCTCGAGTAGAACAAGGGACCCAAGCGCTTTCTCCGCTGTCTCCCTCGACAAGCCGAAGCCAATATCTATCCTGAACGATGGAATAACCAGGAAAAACGCTTTTCCACCAAAGCTTCCAAGACTATAGCCAATATACACCAGCTGGAGAGGGGATAGGTCGTGTGGGTCGACAGCGCTCACTCCGCTATTACCTATAATCCCCTCGAGCTCTTCTTTCTCCAGCAAGAACAACTTAGGCTCGCTCAGCCTCCCCGGGTTCCCCGCATCAATGAAGACAACGTTGCTCGCCCCCTCAATCAGCTCAAGCGATGAGTAATCAAGAGTCTCCACGCTCACTATTGGTACGCTTGATTCAGAACACTCCCTCAAGGCATAGGCGTAGTGAAATCCTACGCCGTCATCGCCGAAAAGCGTGTTTCCAACGCCAATTATCTTCGATGACAACGCTTGTCACTCAGCAAATTCTAGGAACAAGCTCCCCGCGCGGAGGCTCAAGTATTCTGTGCCCGCCAACAACGCTTTTAATGAGAACTATGCCAGCGTACTCAGCGCTTCTCTTAACCTCACCTATAATGCTTGCGTTCTCAAAACCGTTCTCCCTCATTATTGAGACGGCTTCGTCAGCGTACTCAGGGCTAACCGAAATCACCACCGCACCCTCGCTAGCCAGGTACAACGGGTCGATGCCCATCATGCCGGCGAAGTACTTGGTCGATGACCTAACAGGTATTAATGCCTCGTTGACAACGATAACAGTTCTGCTTATGGAGGCCCAGTCGTTCAGAACACCTGCTAGCCCCCCTCTCGTTGGGTCCCTCGCCGCGTGGATATGAGGCCAGAGCTTATCGTTAAGCCTCTTCATAAGCCCGGCAACGCTTCTAACATCGCTCGTGAGAGCTTTTCCGCTCTGGTCAACCGTGCTCATGCCTATCTGGGACATAAGAATAACGGCTCCGTGGTCTCCCAGGTAGCCGGAGACAATTATCTTATCCCCTTCCCTTGGGTAATCGATTATTGGCTTGCTCGTTACCCCTATCCCCACAGTCGTTATCACTATTTTGTCAAGTTGCCCCTTAGGCATCACCTTGAAATCGCCGCCGATCAAGCTTACGTTCTCTCTTCGCAGAACCTCCAGGAAGGAGTTAGTTATGACCTCCAGATCTCTTAGTGGGAAGCCCTCCTCAACCACAATGCTGTCCAGCATAGCTATGGGGACTCCCCCCATAACGGCAACATCGTTTATTGAGCCAGTAGCAGCCAGTACACCTATGTTTCCTCCAGGAAAGAACGGTGGATTAACGGTATACGAATCTATAGATACCACGAGGAACTCGTCCTTACCTATCGGTATAAGCGCTGAGTCGTCTGGGCGGTCAATGCCGAGGCCCCCATTAACCCTCATCAGCTCGTCGGGCACTTTCGAGAATATGAGCTTTCTTAAAAGCTCCGCTGTCTCAACGCCCCCGCTCCCATGGGATAACAGAACCTTACTTGTCATGATGAGTCTCCACCTCTGAGCTGCCTCGAGAGCCGAAGAAGATAGTCGTAGTAGCTTCTCATTCCCTCGTCCTCCTGCTCGCCAGCCTCCCTCATAAGGTCAGATAGCAAGCTGTAGGTCTCCACCAACCCCTTCTCATCAATGGTGCTTATAATCACGCCTGCATGAACTATCACGAGGGATCCTCTTTCTAGCCTCTCCCCCGTTATGCCTATGAGCACTTCCCTTGGAACACCATCCCCGAAGTCAACCCTGGCTATTCCCTTCTCAAGCTCCATATCTATTAGGACTCCCGGCACTCCCCAACACATGCCTAGTACACCTCCAGCGACCTAGCCACCTCGTCTGCTAGGCCTCCGCCACCGAAGCGCGCCCATATAGAGCATGTCCCCTCCACGGAGACCATGCATGGGCCAATAGGCCTATCAGGCGTGCAGGCCTTCATGAAGAGGGGGCAGTCGGTTGGCTTAGCTTTGCCCAGCGTTACCAAGCCGCACTTGCACCCACGCGGCAAATCATATTCCCAGTCATCACTGGTTATTCTCTTCAGGGAGTACTTCTCAAAAGCGTTGTTAGAAGCGTATCTATCGCTGAGCTCAAGCCCGCTGCGAGGAATAATACCGATCCCCCTCCAAGCATCATCAATTGTAGTGAACACCTCATTTATATTTCTTTGAGCCTCCTCGTCTCCGCTCCAAGTAACAGCTCTTCTATACTCAATGACTGTTTTGCTCTCATTGTTCACGATTTGCCTGAGAATCTCGGCTATAGCTATCAGTACGTCTATTGGCTCAAACCCAGCTATAACGACAGGGATCCCCATCTCCTCTGACGCAAAGCTCCAAGCCTTGGCGCCGGTAATCGTTGATACGTGCCCCGGCGCTATCACGCCGAACCTGTAGTCAAGCTTCTCCTTCATCAGTAGCTCAAGTGATAATCTCATGGCGGGTGGCGTTAGCTTTACCTGGCTGAGGAAAGCTAGGTTACCGGGGACAATGTTCTTTTTGAACGCGACCGCGTAGCCAGGCGCTACTGTCTCGAAGCCTATGCCGAGGAAGACCGACTCCCTTCCACTCATGTTCGCCAGCCTGATTGCATCAATAAAACTTGTAACAACCTGCACGCTCGCCCCATCGCTCCTGGCTTCCTGAAGGCTGTAGGCGCCGTTAATAGGCCTTAAGGACTTTAGCCTATAGGCATCACCGTATGTATAGACAGTGATTCCCTCGAAAGAAAGCTTCACCGCGTACTCTATGTATTTTGAGGGGGTAACGCACACGGGGCATCCCGGCCCGGCGACCAGCTCCACGTTGCGGGGCATAAGGCTTCTTATGCCGAAGTGAACAATGCTCCACTCATGGGTCCCGCAGAAATCCATGATTACTATTCTACCAATATCTCTCATCAAAGCCTTCTCAGCTAACCTGTGAATGAGGTTCCTGAGGAAAACAGCAACATGGATGTTTGACCTGAAAGCCCCCTCCAGCTTATCGAGGAAATCCCTCTCAGCTAACTCATCCGGAGATGAGGCCTCAAGCTTCTTTTCATCCATGCTCATGTTTCATTCATCACGCCTACCTGATATATTTGTCAATCATAGATAAAACTTGCCGTATATATTTCAAGTCCTCATTGCCCCATACCTGACCTCCTCCCCGCCCTAAAGGGCGAGGGCTCCCCTTGGGCGGCTCACTGGTTCCCCGCATCTATTCGGGGCTACATCTGTCATCTGAGGGGCAGTCGGGGCGGTCAGAGATCCCCCCATCTTGGATAGGGCTATCCTCTCAATGTTCATTACCGCTACTGTGTCTCTATCGGCTTCGGACCCGCATCTAGGACACCTCAGGTTCCTATGACTGTTCACAACAAGCTTTGAGCCACATATTGGGCATGTTGATACCTCTCTTTGAAAACTTTGTAAAGAAGTTTATGGGCTTTGCTGAGGCCCAACGCTTTATTCTCTATCACGACTTTTATGGAGTAGTTAAGGGCTTCTCTATACCTCCTCATCAAGCCTAGTAATGCCTGTGATGTGCTGGGCTCGGGGCTAACCCTCATCTTTATGGCTAGGGTTAGCTGACCCTCATAGCCCGAGAACATGCCTACTCAACCCTGTATTTGGCTATGTGCACGCTTCTGTGTCAGTTAGGGCAGTTGGTATAGTACATCCTCTTTCCTTTATAATCCCAGACATGCCCACACGAGAGGCACCCAAGCTTGACCAGACACACCACCATACACACATAAGCTTATAAATCCATCTATCCACACCCGCCTTGAAAAGCGAAGCTTTCAGTTGTAAAGCTTGTATAAGCCTTTGTTCTTATCAAGCTCAGCCAAAACAGTGCTCAGCCCTTGGTAATCTATAGCTATTTTCTCAATGTTATCGCCCTCTCCTATGTTAACTAGCTTCTTAACCACAAATATCAAGGATTTTCCCTTATACTTCAATAAGACACTGTTACTACCGACTTTTTTGAAAACCAAGGGGAAGCCTCTCCTCACGCTCTCAGCCATGCTCAGCAAAGCTGTGCTCATGAAGCCCTCGCTGTCCAAATCATCACTCACCATTGATAACTATAATATGAAGAAAATTTTTCGTATAGAAGTTGAGTGATGAGGGTAGAAAAAAAAGGTTTGATTCATAAAGTTTAGAGGTAGCAGCTAGTCACGTCCTTGATAGCCTTTTCCAGTACCTTTACTACTTTTCCGTTCCTAGAGAACTCTAGGTGAGCAGCGCATGGCAAACATGGGTCGAAGCTTCTTATTGCCCTGACGAAATCCAGTCCCTGCCACTCATCTGGAGGCGTCTCCTCCGTTATAGGCGCGTTAGCTACGCTTTCCTCGTACGGTGATCTTCCATACTTGTCGAACGGAGACACGTTCGGTGTGGTGGCAGCGTGTATCTGGTAGTTTAGTACTTTTCCTCCTTTCTGGACCAGCCAGTGCCTCACTGTTCCTCTTGGAACCTCCACGAAGCCCGCTCCTCTCGTGACTCTTCCTGGGTGTCCCCACGGCCTTGATGTCTGTATTTTGCCGTTCCTAACGAGCTCAAGTGCCTTGAGAACGTTTAGCCACGTAGCGTCAACATCCACGAGCGTGTTGAATGCCCTTGCCCATAGCCTGTATATCGTTGAGCTTCTCCTTGGGACCTTCCACTCAAAGGTCATTTCCTCGCAGACTGTTGGTGGCACCTCATCCGTGCATGCTCTCGGTAAGGTGACCTTCACTACACCGTTGCCCGAGCTGTACCTGTTCGGTCTAACGGATAGTATGAGCATTCTTGCGTAGGGGCCAACCTCTATTGGCCTTACTCTGCCGTCCTTCCACACAATTCTTACATGGGCACCCCAAGTGTACTTATCGTTCCAGTCAATAGCCATTGGCTTGGGTATTGTCACCTTGTTCCATGGGTGATAAGCCGGGTCCTGATGTCCCCACAGAAGCTTGTTTCCAAGGGGATCCGTCTCCGTGTACCACTCCTGTTTTCTGACCTTGTCGGCCCACTCGTCATAGAATGAGTGCTCGACGTGCTCCATTGTTGATACGTTCATATCCGTGTACTTGGTTGATACGAGCTCGCCATCCAGCATTAAGCCAGGCACGATTGTTCTCTTCTCAGCTGCCTCATCAATGCCTTTGTAAACGTCTTCCCACTCCTTGTTATCACCGATGGATGAGTAGGCCTCGGCATCATCAAATAGGCCCGCGCTCATCACGTTAGGCTTCTCATAGGTAGCGCCGTTCAGAGCGTAGCCGATATCCTCGTAGAATCTTAACAGGTCCTCCCAAACCAGGTAGTTGAACTTCACCCAAGCGGTGAGCTTCGTTAACCTGTAGGTATAGGCTATGAGTAGCGATTGAGCATCTGTTAGGTCAGTTGATATTCCTCCCGGTATAAGTGTGCTTGGGTGGCTGTGCCTACCATAGATGAGCACACCGGCTTCCCTGGCTATTCTCTGGAAGAGAACCGCGAGCTGCCACATTTTACCTGTGACGGGGTTAAGCTCCCTCATGATGTCAGCGATCGTGGTCATGCCATGAATATCCCTATGCTCAGCCCTCGTCTTCTTCGCCTCCTCCCAGACGGATGGCGTGAGCTTGGACACGATGCTTTCGCTGAAGTCAGGGCCATCTAGGAGGTTCAGGATGTGTGGGTGGTCGTATATGTGGTCGGTCATGGCGTGCGCAAGGTTCCTCAGAACAACGCCGAACTCAAGCGGCGTTACGCCGTAGGCCATGTCAACAGCTATAACGCTTCCATTAGCGTGAGCTGAGCCGCATACCCCGCACAGTCTGCTCGTTACATGAGGCATATCCTCCGGCGGCCTGCCAACGCTGAATACCTCCACTCCCCTGAACATCGTTATGAAGCTCCTGACCGTCTCGGGTATAGGCCTCCTCGTATCAACATCTATTACTGCCCTTACACCAAGGTGACCAGCTATTCTAGTTATAGGGTCTACCTTTAACTCTATTGTTCGAGCCACTACTTCTCACCCTTTAACCTGGAGTACAACCTTTTGTACCATAAGGGGTTTTCACGTTTAACCTCGGAGAGGGGAACCTTCCCCGTCAAAAAAGCCTTATCTACAGGGAATCGTGACGGCCTGAAGTGAGCTAGGGGGAGAATGAGGAGGAGCCATATAGCCACAGCGAGAGCTGCTTCCCTAACGTGGAAAGCCCAGGCGAATCCGGCCCAGGCCGAGGCACCGTAGAATATCATTGCCACCCCGGTGACGCCTATCACCGTCATGCCGAAGTACTCTCCCCAGTAGTGCAGTAGGGACTCAATGTCGTACTTATCCCACTCGGGCCCCGGGCCTTTTGGGTTAAAGGCCAGGATGTAAAGCCTCGATATGTTCGTCAACACCTCGTTGAAGTTGAAGACCCTGAGCAACGGGAACTTCTCCACTGCCCCTGCCCAGCCCTTCTTTCTAATAGTTATCAGTAACTGCGTGCCGTAGTATCCCACGTGGAACAAGGCCAGCGCTCCCAACAGAACGCCTGAAACCACGTGTAATGTTGTATAGAGCTCCCTGCTAACATATATGTACTTGATGTACGGGTTATTGCCGAAGTACATCACGAAGCCCGTGAAGGCAACGAGGAAGAACAGAACGTAAAGCAGGTAGTACTGAATTCTCTGGAACACTGTGTACTTGACAACGTAGCCCTCCTCCTTGCTATGGTGCTCGAGGCCCAGGTACCTTAGCTCCACTGATAGCATAGCTATAACGTACGTAGTAGCGAAAAGAGAGAACAGCAGTATGACGACTGGCCAGAAGTACCAGATGAAGTCCCTCCACCAGACTATGCTTGTTAGCTCTGGGTGCCTTATTAAGGATAGTAGTTTTAAAAGGCCTCCGGCGAATAAATCGTCTAGGGCAGCGTAGTAGGCGAAGACCCAGCCGAAGCCTATGAGAAATATTGTGACTATGAAGCCGGCTATCCCCCTAGCCTTGCTCAAGCTTTTCCTCCCTCTCCCTCCTTTGTTTCGACTTTCCCTTCTTCTCCCTCCTCCTTCTTAGCTGAGAGGGCCCCCGCGATGGCGCCGGCTGCCAGTAAGCCCGCCACGCCTATGCCTATGCCCATCTTCAATGACTCGTAAGACGCTGGTACGTAGGGCAGCTTCTGGTAGAATGGCTCAAAGGCATCCATGAAGCCTGGCTCGGTGCAGCCTATGCATACCCCTCCCGTTCTAGTTGGGCCTCCAACACCGTTTATCCAGCCCACCCTGTTCCACGGGCAGTGGGCAACCGGCCCCTTACAGCCAACTGCGTAGAGGCACTTCGCGTTGTTCTCCCCCGCCGTTTTCCTGAAGTCGCCGGCCGCGTACCACGCCGCTCTCGGGCAGGTCTCGTGAACGGTGGGGCCAAATATGAACTTGGGCCTAGCGAACTCGTCAAGCTCGGGGAGTGGCATCAGTCCCTTTACCCACAGTACAAGGTTAGCTACTGTTTTAAGTATGCCGTTTCCGTTGGCCGGGCATCCCGGGACAGCCACGGCTGGCCTGCAGTTAGCCTGGCCAGGCGCTGTCGGCACGCACTCTCCATCAATAAATCTCCTGAACGGCTCAGCCTCAGGTAGGAGGTGCACGAGTCCCTTATGGCCTCTTCTCTTATCATCAAAGAACCCCACGTTACCTGTTGGTGATTTGCTGTATCCGCTGGGGAAGTTATCGAAGTAGTCAAAGCCCATTCTCCTAAAGTAGTCCTTCTCCCACACATAGTTACCGGCGAAGCCGCCGTACGAAGCGCAGTTGCCAACCGAGACAAAGGCGACAGCCCTTGGCAACAGCCTTCTCATCCACTCCAAGCACGTGATTGGCTTACCGTTCTCTTCTCCGACAAAGCAGAACATATCGCTTCCAGGCGGCGCGCCCGCCTTCTCGTCGGGCGGAACAGCGCCCTCCAGCACAAGCACAAAGGGATCCAGCCTACCAGCGGCGGCTAGGTGGAGAACCTCTAGAGCTCTCTCCCCCCACTCCGGCATAACGACGTGCTGGAACCTGAGGGCCACGGTGCCCGGCGGGACAACGTGGCTCTTCCCTAGCAACACCTGTATAATGTCAGGGTCCGTTGCCTGAATAGCTGACTCGGTATCACCATCACAGGCAGCAGCCTCGAACCAAATAATGTTTATTGCACCGCTCGCAACGGTCTCAGCGGCTGTCCTTATAGCTTTATCCCAATTAATAGAGGCTAGGAGAGCCGTTATCAAGCTGGCCTTAATGAGAGTTCTACGATCAATCAATTATAAGCACCCTTGCATTGTTTACTAAAAAAATATAAAGGATGGTTATATTTTTGTTTTTCTTTTATTAATACAAAGTATGTGATTTTATTAAATATTTTTAAAAAACCAAAAAATTTTTTATTTTTTAAATAATAATGAAGCTTTTTTTGAAAATTATCTTATAATAAGGTTATTACACATATTTCCCATTTATATACACGAAATGTCTTTAACAATAATAAAGAATTATAAAAATGAGAGCATAATGTTGGACTGAATTAACAAAAAATGGTGGTGGACCGGCCGGGATTTGAACCCGGGGCCTCTCGGGTGCAAACCGAGCGCTCTTCCAGGCTGAGCTACCGGCCCTCAGAAACATTTTCTAGCAAC
>JGI20130J15133_1003134_pt1 | contig 11616 bp, 10 predicted proteins | sample WasSprMetagenome_FD_15133 | JGI IMG/M metagenome (IMG submission 15133) | reverse complement strand
TTTTCGAACATACTCGAGCGCTATTGACCTTGCTGCGAAAGCGTGATAAAATGGCAGGGCTACTCTCAGAGGGAAACACTCGCAAATTTCAAATGTGCCGTTAAACTGCTGACTTAAAGTGAACCGGGAGTGATCGCCCTATGGCACAGCCAAAGCCTAAAGTGCCTGAAGAGCAAGAGCAATTTGAAGAGGAGTTCATCCTCATCACCGAGGAGGGCAAGAGGGCGTTGGAGGAGGAACTGAGGCGGTTGTTGGAGCGCGAGCGGAAGGAGGTGCTGGAACATATCCGAGAGTCGCGCAAGATGGGCGAGTTCATGGAAGATACCGACTACGACGACGCCAAAAAGGAACAGGCTTTCATTCAGGGGCGAATTGAGGAATTGCAGCAAATTCTGAAGATGGTGAAAGTTGTCCCGAAAAGCAAAATCCCAACGAGCAAAGTCGGCTTCGGCTCCGTCGTTGAGTTGACAAATCTGTCAACGGGCAGGCAGGTCACCTACCGAATCGTTGGTCCTTTTGAAGCCAACCCGCTGGAAGGCAAAATCTCATACCAATCGCCGCTGGGAGAAGCACTTATGGACAAACGAGTGGGCGATATTGTGGAAGTGAGAGCGCCAGCGGGTGTGACGAGATACAAGATTGAGAAAATTTCGCGTTGAGGGTTGGGCGTTGCGAGTTCAGAGCAGTAAGTTGCCGTTTCAGGTTCCCGCACAAAACTTCAACGGAACTGTTACGCTCAAAAATCCTGCTGAGGAGGGTTAGGAGCGAAGATGGTGGAGCATGACCCTCTGTATTCGGACAGGCTCTCGAAACTGCTTCGGTGGAGGGAAAAAGGCATTGACCCATTCGCCATCACTAAGTTCGAGCGTTCCCACTTGGCTGCGGAAATCGCTTCGGGCTACGAAACTTTGCAGGGTCAAACGGTTCGGGTTGCGGGTCGGCTGACAGCCTTCAGGGAGCATGGCAAACTCACTTTCGCAGACTTGGTAGACAGTTCTGGGCGAATTCAACTTCTGGTTCGGCTCAACAATATCGGGGAGGAAGCATACAGGCAATTTGGGGAGTTGGACACTGGCGACATCATCGGCGTTGAGGGGATTGTCACCAAAACGAGGACAGGTGAAGTCTCTGTTGAGGTCTCCAAGTTTTGGATTTTAGCGAAAGCCTTGCGCCCAATTCCAGAGAAGTGGCATGGGCTTAGGGATGTTGAAGTCCGCTACCGACAGCGTTACCTTGACTTGATTGCCAACCCTGAAGTCCGCGAAATCTTTATCAAACGCTCTCGGATAATCCAAGCCATAAGGCGATTTTTGGACGAAAGAGGTTTCATCGAAGTCGAAACCCCGATCCTTCAACCCGTTTACGGTGGTGCTTTGGCTCGTCCCTTCATAACTCACCACAACGCCCTTGACATGGACTTGTATCTGCGCATTGCGCCGGAACTTTACTTGAAGCGGCTCATTGTCGGCGGTTTCGATAAGGTTTACGAGATCGGGCGCAACTTCCGAAATGAAGGCGTGGACGCACGGCATAACCCTGAGTTCACCATGCTTGAAGCCTATCAAGCCTATGCCGATTACCACGACATCATGCGATTAACTGAGGAGTTGGTTGCCTATGTCGCCCAATCGGTTTTGGGCACGACGACCATAGTTTATCAGGGGCACACCATTGACTTGACACCGCCTTGGCGACGGGTTTCTTTGATGGATGCTTTGAAAGAAGCAACAGGAATTGACTTTCGTGAGTTTCGCGGCGATGACGAAAAAGCGAGACAAATCGGCAGGGAACTGGGGCTCTCCGTTGAGCCGACCGACCACTGGGGTCGCGTCCTTGACGAAGCGCTCAAAAAGAAAGTCGTCCCCACCCTGATTCAGCCTACATTCCTCATTGACTACCCCGTTGAAATCTCACCCCTCGCAAAACGCAAGCCAGATGACCCAACGATGACCGAACGCTTTCAAGGGTTCATCGGCGGCTTAGAAATCGCCAATGCGTTTAGCGAATTGAACGACCCGTTGGACCAAAGGGAGAGGTTTGAGATGCAGCAAAGGCTCAGGGAGAGGGGCGACATGGAGGCCCATCCTTTGGATTGGGATTTCGTCAGGGCTCTGGAATACGGGATGCCACCGACAGGAGGTTTGGGCATAGGCATTGACAGGTTGACCATGCTCCTGACTAACTCCCCATCAATCCGAGAGGTCATCCTCTTCCCGCTTCTGAGACCTGAAGAGTAGAGGTGCAGGGTGAGAAGTGCGAGGTGCAAAAGGTTTTGCAAGTTGCCAGATACATTGCCGAAATTTCGTGTCATCCTTTTGGCGACGGCTCTTTAACAGGTGACGAGAGGTGACGAGAAATGTCGGAGCAACAGGAACCTATCCCTCAATGGCTTTTGGAAATCATGTGCTGTCCGGTGCCCGAATGTCACGGCGACTTGGAGTTAAGGGCAGACATACTGAGGCTCGTGTGCAAAAAATGTGGTCGCCGCTATCCCATCCGCGACGGCATCCCGGTGATGCTCATCGAAGAGGCAGAATTGCCCACTGAAAGACAGGAGAAAGGCGAATAGTGAAACATCGGGTGCAAAGGCGAAAGGATGGAGAACATGAAAGAGAAGCCCGTTCTCTCAATCGTCATCGTCTCTTGGAATGTCCGCGAAGATTTGCGCGAATGTTTGCAATCGCTGCTAAGAGAAGAAGGTTCGCGATTGGAAAGCGGTGAAATTGAAATCATCGTTGTGGACAACGCTTCAACCGATGGGACTGCTAAGATGATAGAGCGAGAATTCCCGCAGGTGAAGTTGCTGGTCAACTTACAAAATCTCGGCTACACGAAAGCCAACAACATTGGCATCAACCACAGTCGCGGCAAATACATACTTCTGCTCAACCCAGATACCATCGTTCACCAAGGTGCTCTTCAGGCTTTGATTGATTGCGCCGAATCCCACCCTGAGGCGGGAATTATTGGCGCCAAGTTGTTGAACCCTGACGGGAGCGTCCAGCGTTCTGCGCGCTCGTTCCCAGACATAGGTGCGGGCTTGTTCCGCAACACTTTTCTGGGGCGCTTGTTCCCCAACAACCCTTTCGTTCGTCGTTACTTGCTGGCGGATTTCGGTTACGATGAAGTCCGTGAGGTTGATTGGGTTTCGGGAGCGGCAATGTTAGTTCGGCGCGATTTAATTGAGCGAATCGGAGGTCTTGACGAAAGGTTTTGGGCTTACTGCGAGGATGTGGATTTGTGCTGGCGGGCATGGCAGGCAGGCTATAAGGTCCTTTTTTGCCCCAACGCCGTCATTACCCACAAGGTCGGTCGCAGCAGTGACCAAAGACTTGTCCCTTCCCTCATCCAGCACCACAAAAGCATGTGGCTTTTCTACCTGAAAAACTACCGCTACCGTTACCCGCTGGTTTTGTTCCCACTGATAGGCTTGGGCATTTTGATTCGTTTAGCGGGAGCACTGTTGAAGGTTGCTTCGCACCGATTGAGGTTGTTCCTTGAGCGAAAATTGGTTGCAAAGATGAAGCATCAAATGCCTTTAGCCCCCACAGAAAACAATCCATCGGAAAGCCAAGAACCTTAAAACCCCACCTGCAGGTGGCAAAATCTGGGTGAATGGCAACGCAACAAGGAAGGGACGGGGCATGTCGGAGAAATTGCAGGCAACGGTGAGGCAAATTGGGTTGGTCGCGCTGATGTTCGTGGCGGGGTTTTGCGTTTGGCTAACCTATCGCGATTTTCGCCCAACCGCTTTGATGCTTTTCGCCGATGTCGGGCAAGGGAAATGCATCCTGCTTGTAGCCCCCAACGGGACGACGATGTTGATTGATGCTGGGACTCAAACTTATGGACAGGACGGTCGGGAGGACTTAATGGCTCAAAAAATTCTCTCCCAATTTGCCCGAATAGGCGTTCGTCGGCTTGATGTGATTTTGGTCACACATCCCGATAAAGACCACTGCAACGCCGTGCCGATATTGGCAGCGGAATTGCGACCTCAGTTATTCTGGGCGCCTGTTGGCGATAGCCCAGAAAAAGAATGGCAGACAGTCAAAACTTTGATGTCGGACGAAGAGATCAAAACTGTCGTCGCTCAAGTCGGGCAAAGGTTGTGGCTGGACACGCGAAATAAGGTAGTCGTTGAAGTTCTCGGACCGCCCGAAGGGATTATGGCGAGGGTTTCAGAGTGGAGCCCAAATGACGCTTCAACCGTGCTCAAATTCAAGTTCGGCAAAGTGAGTGCTCTGTTCACTGGCGATATCGGGGAAGTAGGGCAGCGGTGGCTTCTTCAATCTGGAGCGGATGTCAGAGCCACAGTTTTGGATGTGCCGCATCACGGTTCAAGGCACAATTTGGAAACTTTTTTGACGGCTGTTCGTCCAAAGATTGCGGTTATTTCGGCAGGGCGTCAAAATCCTTTTGGGCATCCTGACCCTGAGACAGTGAAAACCTTGCAAGGATTGGGTGCAAGCGTGTGGGTAACAGGGGAACAGGGCAGCCTGCTCGTTGAAACCGATGGTCAAAACCTTAAGTTGACGAAACTGCCATAGGGGGTTTTTCGGAGATGATGCCTTTCCCCGAAGCGACGAAGAGAATGCAACAAGTGGCTGATGCGGTGGAAAAGGTCATAATCGGAAAGACTCGTTCGGTTCGCTTAGCGGTCACCGCTTTGTTTGCTGGCGGACATTTGCTCATTGAGGACATCCCCGGCGTTGGGAAGACAACCCTTGCGAAAGCGTTGGCTCGATGCATTGGTGGAACTTTCAAGCGAATTCAATTCACCCCCGACTTGCTCCCGTCCGACATAACTGGGACGACCGTTTACAACCAGAAAACTGGCGAATTCACTTTCCGACCTGGAGCCATCTTCGCCAACATCGTGCTCGCTGATGAAATTAACCGCTCGCCGCCGCGAACCCAATCGGCTCTCTTGGAAGCGATGGAGGAAGCACAGGTTACCGTTGATGGTGTCACTTATGCGCTGCCTCAACCCTTTTTCGTGATTGCGACCCAAAACCCCATTGAGCGGCATGGGACTTACCCTTTGCCTGAGGCTCAATTGGACAGGTTTCTGATGCAAGTGAGGTTGGGCTACCCTCAACCTGAAGAGGAAGCGACCATATTGCAGCAGCAGGCAATAACTCATCCCATTGAGCAACTCCAACCCGTCATGGACAGCGAGACAGTTTTGCAAATCCAAAAGCAAGTTCGCTTGGTTCGGCTAACTCCCTCGTTGCGCCGTTATATCGTCCAGATTGTTGCAGCGACTCGAAATCATCCAGCCGTTGCTTTAGGCGCAAGCCCGCGAGGTTCGTTGGGTTTGATGAGGGCAGGTCAAGCGTGGGCTCTGTTGCATGGGCGAGAATTCGTCACACCTGATGACATAAAGGCTGTTGCGCCTGCAGTTTTGGTTCACAGGTTGATTTTGAAAGCGGAAGCACAGGCTCGGGGCATCACTCCTGAGCAAGTCATTCAAGAGATTATCGCTGCCGTGCCTGTGCCGTTGGAAAGGTGAAGGCTTATGGGCAGCCTTAACGGGGCAGATGAAGAACGGACTACATTGCTGACGCCTCGCTTGAGGCGGGTCGCTGTCATCACCGCAGCCCTTGCCTTTTTGGCAGTCAGCCTCGTTTTGGGCAACGAATTGATGTTTCTGGTCACTTTCAGTCTGCTTGGGCTCATGGTTTTGGCAAAAGTTTTTGCCTACTGGACGCTTCGACCGCTCCACCTTGAAGTTAGCGGGACACCNGANGCAGTTGANGGNCAAGAAGTTTCNNTGACGCTCANNCTCGTCAACANAGGNNTNTTCCCCCGTTACTTGGTGGAAGTGGAACTTCAGTTGCCACCGAGAGTTGAAGCGGTTGACAGACCGCATTTGGTTTTCGGTCAAATCCCACCGCACCAATCAGGCGAAGCCAAATTAAGGGTGCGTTTCCACAAGAGGGGAATTCAATCGGTTGGCAGGGCGCTGCTGTTGGCACAAGACCCCTTGGGGCTTTTCATCGCAACCCGTCAAGTCCAAACCTCGGACCAAGTGCTCGTATACCCTCACCCCAAGCCACTGCCAGTGGAACCGCAAGGGGCAATGCGCACGCTGGCTTGGAATGAAAGGAGCGCTCAGACATCCTTGCCTTCGCTAAGCGGTGACGAATTTTGGGGTGTCCGACCTTATCAAACGGGAGACCCGCTCAAGCGAATTCACTGGAAAATCACCGCCCATCAGGGCGAGTTGAACATAATTCAAACCTTGCCTTCCCTTAGGCAAGGTGGGGCGATTTTGTTAGACCGTCACCCTGCCGCTCACCGTCCCATCAGCGAAGATGGTGAGACGACTTTGGACGAACTCGTCCGTTACGCAGCCTTTTTGGTTCGNCAGTGGGTTCGCCATCATTGGAAGGTCATCTTTTGGGCTCCGCCCGACCCGCCAATTGAGGTCCATGGGGACTGGTTTCCCGTCTGGCGCAAATTGGCGCTCCTTGAACCCGAACTCTTCCACATCAGAGATTTGGAAGCGGTAGGGCAGGGTGTTGTCTTGACAACTCCTTATTCACCCTTCCTCTCCGTTTACCTGAGGTCTCAAGGTTGGCGGGTCTGGGTGCTTCCTATCGGCGAAAATGAACTGTCAAGCGCTTTCAGCGGTGAACTCACTCGCATGATGGGACGGTGAAGCCATATGCGTCAACCATTTTGGGTCGTGTATCTTGCGGCAGCCGTGTTGTTGCTCATCGCATTCTGGGTTGTGGCGTTGGCTACTGAAAGTTACGCCTTTGCAACGACTTGCTATGCTTGGTCGCTGGTTGGTCTTTCAGCCGCATTTTTGCAATCTCACGCTTCTCAACCGGTTTTTCGAGCCACAGGTGCACTTTTGTGGCTCGGCGGGCTCTTGGGAATTATCGCAACCATCGGAGGCAATTGGCAAGCGGCAGTTATGGCGGGCGCTACTGGTGACCTTGCGTGGTTGATGATGGTGGCTGTAGTTGCTGTCATCGTCGTTTACCTTGTCGGTCGGTGGTGGGGCGAATTCTATGCTGCTGTCTCCTTCATCGTCGTGCCTGTTCTGTCCATTTTCGGGCTAAGCATCCCTATGGTTGCCAGTTTGGAAGTCGTTTTCGCTCTCATTTCAGCGATGGTGGTCGGAATATTCCTGGTCTCGACGGAAAGTTTGCTTCTCCGGTGGCAAAAGGGGCAGTTGGGAGAGGTTACATCGGGTTTGCTCTTGAGTTATTGCTGGAGATTGGCAGTGACGGGAAGCGCCACAGTCTTGACAATTGGTTTGCTTTTAGTTCCGCCAGCGACTTTGCTTCAAGCACCTTTGAGCCAGCAAATTTTTAGGCTTCCCGTTTTGCCCTTTGCCCGATTCAATTACAGCGCCGTTGAATTCCCCGACCTTTTCACTATGCCCGGAGGTCCAATTTCCTTGCCCGATATAGAACTCTTCCGGGTGAAGGGGACAACTTACCCCCGTTGGCGTGTCCGAACATATGTTCACTATGTCGGCTCAGGTTGGCGTGTCAGTAACGAAGTGGAAGACCCGCAACTTCCGACCTTGAAAGTGCGAGACGATGCTGTGGAAATGGTTTGGCATCCGATAAGCAAACCTGCTTCGCCGCCGATTGAGGCTGTGGTGTCTTCTGGATTGAGTCGTCCCGTTTTTTTGTCTCCCGGTGAGGCTGTGAAGTTGAGGTTAAGTGCGTTAGCCAGAGGCATCGTTTTGAGAACCAAAAGCGGTTGCCTCTTGCCAATTTCGCCGATGCGAGTCAGCGCTTATAGTGTAACCGCTATCCCCATACCTGAGACTTTGCCATCCAAAGGAAGTGCCTCATTGACCCCAGAGGAGAGGCGAGTGTTCTCATACTTCCCGCCCTACTTGTATCGCGTCCGAGAGTTGGCATTGCAGGTCGTCAGGGGCATTGACAAACCTTATGACAAGGCGAAGGCTTTGGAAACTTTCCTGCGAACTCAGTATCGCTACTCCGACTCTCCGCCTTACGCTGTTGGTCGAAACATTGATGTTGTGACCTTTTTCCTGTTTGATGCCAAAGAAGGTGCTTGCGATTGGTTTGCCTCGGCTCTCGCACTGATGTGCCGAGCAGTGGGGATACCGGCGCGGGTTGTCACTGGGTTCTACAGCGATGAAGTGGATGACGATGGGACTTTGGTCATAAGAGCCAATGATGCCCACGCTTGGGTTGAAGCCTTCATCGACGGTCACGGTTGGGTTACATTGGACGCAACGCCGAGCAATGACAGGAGAGGCTTCGTCTTGTGGGAATTTTTGCAAAGATGGCTTGCCAGAAGGTATCGCGCTTCCTTTGCCAGCCCCAACATAATCTGGTGGTTCGTCGCAATTTTGTGGCTATTGGGCATGATACCGACAATGTGGCAACTGGGACGAAGGACTTGGGAGAGATACAAGCCAAGACCGAAATGGCAGGTTATAGCCAATTGCTATTTGATGGCAGTTCAAATGGGACGCAAGGCAGGTTTGAACCTGCAACTTAACGCCACCCCTTGGGAGAACGCTGAAATTTGCGCCCAAACGCCTCGGTTTCCAGTCTTAGGCAAGAAAGCTTTCCGAGAACTTGCTGACTTGACGGTTGCTGTCCTTTATGCAGGCGAAGGGCCAGACCGAATGACTGTCAAGAGAGCAAAGCGACTTCTCAAAACTTTCCATCAACAGGTTCGCCTCTATAAGCACTGGTTCGCTACCCCAAAGGTCACACAACTTTCGCTGAAAGCCTTGAAGCAGTTGTGGGAGAAGTTGTGAACTTGTGCAAGGCTCTTATCGCCCTTGCTTCGCCGGTTTTTCTTTCGCTAATTCTTGGCGAACGACAATTGGGACATATCCGACCTCAAAACCCTTAGGCGGCTTCACTATCTGGGCTGGATCAAGGTCAACAAGTTTGCCCACCGTCGGAGAAGGAAGATATTCTCGGTCCTTCGTCCAGTATTTGTGGATCAGTTCGACCCTCCTCTGCATCTCCTCCCTCTCTTCTTTCGTTAAGTCAGCATTCAAAAGTGCTGGCTGGTCTGCAAACCTATACCAGTAGTAAGTGACAACGCTTCCGTCTCCAAGATACGCCTTGAAAGGTCCTGCCACCGGTCCCGGATTTCTCCAACAACTCTTCGGGTCATCTATCGGAGTAGTGTATGGCTCTGGCTCAGGTTCAACGGGACGAGTAAACTTTACTTCCTTCAAACGAGTTTCAGGAGGAACCTCTTCTGGCAGTATCGGAACCCATTTTGCTCTCTTCGGGTCATCAGCGTTCTCTAAGCGATAAAATTCCGGAAGAATGACAAAATTGCGGTATTTCCTCACAAATTTGTAATTCCACTTGTATCCATAAGTGTATTCGTCAATGACTATGGGGGGCAAAGGATTCCCAGTCCAAGGGTGCTCTCATCTCCTTGTTGCCCTCTCCTGTGGGAATTCTGATTTCCCAAGTGCTGTAACCTCTCCCTTTTATCCTGCGGACATAAGCTCCTTTGATGTCTACCCTGCCACTGCTTGGACGACCTCCAGAAAACCAATCTCTAACCGACTCCCATAGCGCTTTCTCGTTGTAGACCGTATCCCTGTGCAGGAGAACAGTAACTCCATCGTGGTTGATGGGGAACAAGACCTCCGCTATGCGTGCATAGAGGTTACCTTTACTGTCTTTTGCTACCCGACAAGGAATCCATTGAGTTTCCATTTGAACAGCCCTATTTGGATCAGCCGGCTTGCTGTCAAGGAGACGACCGACCCAATTGGGGTTCCTGAGTCCGTGCTTGGACCAAAAATAGGGAAGGAAGAAGGCAACAGGACCTTTGAAATTGTTGGCGTTTATGAAGAGAGTCCAACAATTTCCTCCCGTGGGGACATTTTTGCCGTTGGTTTTTTCTTTCGGTTCGGTGAGGGGAAGGTTGAGGTAACCGTAGCCGAGTAATTCTCCCTTTGCCCCATCCTTTATCCGCAGACCATCCAAAGGGAAAAGGAGACGGTTACTGAGTTGGGCAACACCATAAAGACCTCTTGGCTCTTCCCAAGTTCCCCATCCACGACCGGGACCATTTGCTACCTCGGAAAAATCTGGTCCAACACCTCCCATTATGAACTTTGGCGTTTCTGTAGGAAACCTTGTGTCCCTCCACCATCCGAGTCCTCCCTCAATGTCGGAATAAACAGGGGAATCTTGGGCGAACATCCAAGTGCTGGGCAGTCCTGATTGGAAGTTGTGTCCGGGGTAATGCATGAGAAGTGGCCAAGCAGGAACATACATGGAGAATCCATACCCGTAACTTCTGTCAACACCGCCTTCAACGGGAAGGATCAAATAGCCGAAGACATACTCTCTCGCCTCTTCATTTGCTCTCATAAGCCTCACCCCTACGCTAATGAGTAACGAAAAAGAGAAGGAAACCAATAAAGCCCTTCGGAGAATTTTCGTCATCTTTCTCGCCCTCCTCACTTTATTTTCAGTCTTAAGGCGAAGATTTTGTCCTCGGGCTTCCTCTTCAGTTCAATGAACAGTCCTTCTTTCTCTTTTCGCCAATTAAGTTTCTCTCCTTGAGGAAGCAATTCTACCTCTTTAATGTCTTGAGAATACGGCTTATCAGCCCCGAGAGACTCTATCACAAGTTGATTTCCTTCGGGGCTGTTCATGAATATGGCATAAAGGTAATCGCCCTTCTGAGTAAAGCGGATATCTTGTGGAGTGAACTCAATTTCCTGACCATCCACAAAAGAACCTGCAGGGAAATCCGTCGGTCCTTCTTTATAGGTAACCCAAGGACGAGTTCCATAAATGGCTTCCCCATAACGAGAAAGCCAATCCCCTATTTTCATCAAGATTTCCTGTTGTTCCTCAGGGATTGTGCCATCAGCGCGAGGAGCAACATTGAGGAGCAAACAACCGTTCTTGCTAACTATATCGACAAGTTGGCGAATGAGGTGTTCTGGTGACTTATAATCGTGATCTCTAATATGACACCAAGACTTACGGCAGATTGAAGTATCTGTTTGCCAGAAAAATGGGCTAATATCACCAAGTTGACCTCTTTCTACATCTAAAACTGCTGTCCCTTCAGGAAAAGCGTCATGCTTATAGTTGATTACGACTCCTTCGCCCCACTGGTGTCCTCGGTTGTAATAATAAGCAGCAAAAAAATCGAAGGTAAGGTTCAAAGACTGACTTCCTCTCAGCAATCCACCAATCAAACCAAACAAGTGAGGGCTTGTATATGTCAACGAGGTGAATGAGGCGTTCGAGCCAGTGGTCAAGAAAGGCTTCATCTGGGGATGTGTCCTCGGGCTGTGCTGGACCATAGAAATCAGCATATTCAGGGTCATTGACATCGGAGTCTATCAACTTTCCGGGATGGAAGAAGAACCAATGCTCGGCAAAATGATAAGAAACGCCAAAGTGAAGCCCGTTTTCTCTCGCTGCCTTTGCCAACTCGCCTGCTACATCCCTTTTCGGACCCATTCGGACAGAGTTCCAAAGAGTGAATGGACAATCATATATGGCAAAACTATCATGAAATTGAACAACTGGGACAATGTATTTTGCCCCTGCTTTCTTAAACAATTCAACCCAAGCGTAAGGATCCCACTTTTCGCCTTTGAAGAGTGGA
>JGI20130J15133_1003125_pt1 | contig 11632 bp, 5 predicted proteins | sample WasSprMetagenome_FD_15133 | JGI IMG/M metagenome (IMG submission 15133) | reverse complement strand
CACCAGAGGGCTTTCCTATCAAGTTCATTGCTTCTACCGGTGATGACCCCTGTGATTCTCCAACAAGCCAAAGAATTTGCCTCGAAAAAAGTATCCTAACAGAGGTAGGTGTCCCTTGGCTTCAGGTTCCAGGCAATCACGAATTTCTTTACACCGAAAAATGCTATGACTTTGGTCTTGCTATGAAGGAATTTGGTGAAGGTGCAAGGGATTGGTCACCGAAGGAAAGTTTTGAGCAAAACTTCGGTCCAACTTACTTCTCGCTTGATTGTGGAGAGNTTCATTTCGTGTTCGCTAATTCACAAGATTGGCCTATTGCTGGAACGAAAAAATTTGACTTTGGAATAAGTGAAAGACAACTAAAATGGCTTNTGCATGACCTTGAGCTTGTGCCAAAGGAAAAGTTCGTGGTCGTGTTCTGCCACTGGCCGTGGGGACCTGGGGAGAAAAATTGGGTGGAATATTTAAAAAAGCTCTCAGAATTTCCGAAAAGGATCGTTCTGCTTGGGCACGGGCATGACGGAGTCAGGGGACAAATGCCCTTTGGGGTTAAATGGGAGATGATTCCAGCATGGACTATGGGCTGGTGGTGTGGTTATCCAAGGATGAGCGCAGGAATTTACATCGTTAAAGGAGGAGAAGTTGAAGGTTGGCTTGAAGCGTTTCCCGAGGGAGTAATTGGAGAACCTCCCCTTGTGTTTTTGAATCTCGCGCCAGGGATGGTTCCAAATTTAAGCCTCTTCTACGAGCATATGCCAGAAGATTTGGGCACAACTTATCGCAAAATGGTCGAAGATGGTGGGGCGAGAAATTTTGAGGTAATTGTCGGGTATTATGGACGAGAATGGAAAGAGGCGAAAGTGTTCTACTCAATTGATGGAAGGCAATGGAAGGAGATGGAAAGGCTTGACCGCCCCGATGTGAGAGAAGTTACAAGGCAGGCTTTCAGAGGAATTGTCAACATCGAAGGCGATGTTCCGGACAAAGTTCTGTTAAAGGTGAGAGCAGAAGCCGAGGGCAGAGTGCATGAAACGAGTATCCCCTTATTCTTGCGCATCGAGGGAGTGGAGGGAGAGGAGAACCTGCTTCCGAACGGTGGATTTGAGAAGGGTTTAGAAGGATGGAAAATAGAAGGCAAAGCGAAGTTGGTAGGAGATGGGAAACCCACCCCTCCCTCGCTTGCTGTGGAAGGGAAAGGAAGGGTTTTCCTTCCCCAAGTGGAGTTAGATCCCGGTGCTTACTATGTGCTCCTTTTCTGGGTGAATTTGGTTGAAGGTCGGTTTGAAGGAGTGCCGCTTCCCGGCGGATGGAGGGTAGATGGTTTGGGTCTTAGAAAACCCACTTTTGGATGGGTGCCTGTAGTTGTGCCTTTGAGGGCTCAACCGCTTGATAAATTCAAGGGCGAAAAGACGATTTTCCGTGGGTGGCTTGAGTATGAAGGCAGGATGTTTTTTGACGGCTTTAGGGTGGTGAGAGTGACATGGTAAGCCTTCTTTCGCTTATCGTTTTAGCACAAGCTTGGAGGCTTTCTTGGGATAGTGTATGGGCGACTGGGCACTACCTCTCTAATGTGGCTTTTGATCCCCCAGAATTTCATGGGGTTGTCTTTCACATCTGGAACAAAGATTCTGTTTATCACATTTCTGTCAAACATTGCTCAATTTATACCGAGAGTTTTTGTCCATTTGAGCTTGGAGAGATCCACACAGGTTTGCCAGATGAAGGTGTGAAACGGCAAAAATGGGGAGAGGCGAAGATCATTGACCCGTGTAATGGTGGATACACAGAGGAATTTTTGGATACGCTTTCAGATGGAAAGGAAGTTTACATTCGCCTTCACAAGCGCCTCACCCATCCAGCGATCTTTGTAGAGAGCAATTCTCCAAGGATTACATTATTTGACAATTGTGTCGATGTAAGAAACATTCGTGAGGCTACACGCCAGCCTTGCGGTCCTACTAATTTTTTCCTTCCGCTTCGAGGGAAAGTCGTAACTAAGAGTGCTGAGTCTGTTCATTCTCAAGAGGATAAGGTTTACGATATTTCGGTCGATGGACCTCTTGACAGTGGGTGGTTGCTTGTCGTTTTTAGTCAAGGTGGAAACAAACAAAGGGATTTTGACATGCCGATCCTTGTGGTTTTCTCCCAAAAACCAATGAAAATTATGCAAAATGGTTACGACGCTATCGAAAAAGCTCGGAAGGGATTAACTTTTTATTTTCCCGAAGGCGTGGATTATTGCCTTTCCATCGTCCCTATTGAAGGTTCCATTGGTGTCGGTGCGAAGGCAGTAAGAAAATGGATAATGGAAGGGCTTCCACCCGAAATCCTCGAAAAATGCAGATTCTGGCGCAGGGCATCTTTGGCAATTCCAATTGGGAGGGAGGAGAGGTTTTCTCTTAAAGGTGAATGGGCGATTTTGCGTTGGGTCTATAAGTATAGGTTGATCGACGATGAATGGGGTGAAAAGCCGCTATTTCTTGCACCTCTTGCACCGACATGGCTTTCCCTCGCTTCAAAAAACCTGCTTGTTGACGGATTGACAAGGATTTTAGATACAATCTGGGGTCCATACATGGCGAAAATTGGTTCCAGAACTCTCACCGTAAGGCTTAAACTTCCATCTCTGAATTTTCCTTACGATAAGGGGATAAAGGAGCCCAAAACTCAAAAGGGGAAGGAGTTGCTCAACAAAATACGCGAAGAAGTGGCTGAGTTTGTGGAAGGGGAGGAAAAAGCCCCTCCCTTCCCTGTTAGCAGGGGAGGTGGGAGGAGTGGCTACTCAAGCATCGTCCTTCTCCCATACCTTGACCAACCCCTTCGTGAAAAGGTGATCGAATTCTGCCGTAGTTCGCTCATACATGCTCTCAGAGATGAAAATGTCCGTAAACTTGTTGTGCCAAAAACAAAATCGTGGTGCTATATCCTCTGCTATTACAGCTGGCCACCGAAAGGTTATCCACATAGGGAAAGGTGGACATTCTTTGATTTCCGCTGGTATAAGGGCAATTTGGAACGATTCTATAAGCCTGATGGTTCTTTTGACTTTGAAACTTTTAATAAGCTTCCCATAGAGGAGAGGCAAAAAATTCTTAAGGAATGTCTTTACGAAGGGAGAAGTGTCGAGGAAGCATGTTATTTTGGCGACGCTGAGTGGGATTGGCAAAATGCTCGCACATTGAATGCAGTTGCACTTTATGGCTTTTATTCGCAAGATTGGAAATTCATGAGAGAACGGTGGGATATAATCATTGGAGCGCTAAGATTTATAGCGATGTTTGAGTCCCATGGTTGGGCGCGATATTATCCAGATGCAGGGCTTTCGTGGGGATCGGCACTATATGGACTTTCCAAGGTAGCGAAGGCGTTGGGCGATGAAGAATCATATGAGCAAATATTGCTTCTTCTCGCAAAGTGGGGTGTATGCGCTGAAGCCGTTTTCTCGTGCACAGACTACCTTACGAGAGTTTTTGGCTCACGCCCAATATACTTTCCTTATGCTCCAGAAGGTAAGAGATTCGTGCAGATCCCTGGGCGAAGTGATGACCCATTTTTAGTGTGCGAGTTTTACGATTCCTTTGGACCGGGATTCAATACTTTNCAGGGACGNGGGCTTGGTGGACTGCATGGGCTCTACTGGCACCCACACCCTCATGCTATCTTCGTCTTAGGACAGTATGTAGGAGAAAAAATAAGGCAGTGGGAGGAAAATATGGTTGCAAAGCTATGTCCCCATTGGTTTAAGGTCTACAAAGGTTTGCCCCCGACTGGCGTAATTCCAGACAGACTCGACCATTGGGACGATGCCGTCAATCACATCCCACCAAGATTTGTAGTGCGAGCAATTGTGCTAAAAGAGGACTGGAAGAAGCTTGATGAATACCTAATAGAGTTTGAGCATCATCCTGGAGCAAAAGTTTTCCTTCCGTTTATGAGAGCGCTTTTGCTTTGGAGAATGGAAGGAAATTGAGCCAAGTTTGTTGCATTAGGAATCCAAAATGCCGGGCTTATGGCAACTTGTCACTTGGCGGCGATGGCGAGGATGACAGTGAGAACGGTAAGTGCTTGGGGCGACAAGAACTTTCACACCACAACATCAGCGAGGCACAAGGTCAGCGACAGTCATTTTGAGGCAAAATATGAAACGCGGGGGTGATTGGCTCATGAGGCTTAAGGGGTTGCTCTGCACAGTTATCCTTTGCTATGGAGTAACTTTCGCTGGAGAGGTGAAATCACCTCAAGGAGCAAATCCTTACACAATTCGAGTTGTGGTGAGTGGTGAAAGGCTTTATTCTGCCATTGGAACTGGGATTATGGTTTGGGACATAAAGAATCTCAAAAAGCCAGAGAAGATAGCCTACATACCTGCTTTCCTTGCTTGTGATGTTGCGGTAAAGGGCGAAATCCTATTCATCGCTTCGCTTTACAATGGGCTCAAAATTTTGAGGATGGGCGAGAAGTCAGAAACCTTGGCTACCTTACCCATCATTGCCCGTAGAGTTGCTTTAAGGGGAAACCACTTGTTTGTTATAGGAGGGGAAGAGGGGAAGGCAAGTTTGCAAATCTTTGATGTCAGTAACCCTAACCAGCCGAAGGTCTTAAGCCAGGCATCTTGGAATGGCATCCCTTATGGCATAGCCTTGTTGAGGAATCTTGTCCTTGTTGCAGACGACAAAAGAGGGTTGCTCATCTTCCAAACACCAGTTGAAGGAGAGCAAAAAGAGCTTAAGCAAGTTGAGCCTCCTCCAGCATATAAAGGTCAATACGCCTACGAATGTGAGCCCCTCGATGAAAATACAGTGGTGGTATGCAGAGGCACAGGTGACTCTTTACAGCTCATTTCCCTCGAGAATGGCAAGATAGCAAAAATAGAGGATTTGCGCATTCATGGGTATAGTTGTAAAGCGAAAGGCAACTTGCTTTTCATAGTTGGGGCAAAGAATATGACGGTAGCAGATATATCCGCATCCAAAGAAGCAAAGGTTTTGAGCAGGTTGGAGTTTCCAGGGAACGCATTTGACATAGAAGTAGTAGGGGATATCGCCTTCGTAGCAAATGGTGCTTTTGGTGTCCGAGTAATTGACATCAGTCAACCTTCATCACCTAAGGAGATAACCGTTTTGGATATAGGGGCAATTTCTTTTGAAAAAGCACAAAGCTTTCCGATTGGGGAGCAAGTTGGTAGAGCACCTTGGCTAAGAGTGGATGGAAGAAGAATAGTGGATGAAACGGGAAAACCTTACAGGTTAGTTGCGGTAGGCTACCCGATGGTAAATCTCATGTGGTGTGAGCCATTGATGAGATATCGTTTTGGCGACATTGAAGGGATATGTGCTTACTTGCGTTCTCTTGGCGTTAATGCAGTTCGCTTAGCTTTTAACCCTCCAGAGACAGACTACGCAGCAAGTTGCGTTCCCTCACCTGCTGGGCGTTATCCAACACCTGAGGAATTTGTGGAAAGAGAGCTCGTTCCGCTGGTGGAAAGGTTTGAAAAAGGTGGTTTGTATGTGATTTTGGATATGCATGGTGCTCATGATTACCCCACTCTTTTTGGTTGGGCTTTAAGGGCATGGAGAGCTATAGCGCAGCGGTTTCACAATGACCCATACATTGCATGGTATGAGTTGTGGCAGGAACCATTTTTCTATCCAAAAGAGGCAAAAGAAGCAGGGTTAACTTCAGGGGAAGTGAGGAGGAAGCATATGCCAGGGCAGAGGCTCTACTATTTGGAAGTCATCAAGGAGATAAGGAGGTGGGATAAACGCCACATAGTCATGGTTGAAGATTACGGTCCTTGGTGGAGAGTGGCAGAGGAGCAATGGGGAACAGTTAACTTCCGAGTAGACCCAGGTTTTGACAACGCCATTTTTGCAAAGCGAGTAGCCTACGATAATGGATTTTCGGAAAGGTTTAGGGAATATGTGACAGGGTTGATAGATAAGTGGCAAGTTCCTTTCTGCCTTGCGGAGATAGAGACAGGTGGACGCTACAATAAGCCCGAAGACTGGTTCTACTTCATCTACGGATGGATAGCGAACGAGGAGAGAACGATACCCCTTCAATTTTGGGCAGTGAATGATGTAGAGGCAATGATGGCAGACCTTTGGGCTCCCTTCGTAAAACGATGGGCATCCCCGCCACCTCCAAAGAAAGAGGTCGCACAAGCAAGAGTAGGAGAAAGAATTCTTTTGGAAGCGAAAAATGCAGAGGGAGGGGAGAAGTTAATCCTGAAAGAGAAAGGCAAGCAAGTCGTCGCTCTTTTCCTTCCTCCCGATGCTCCAGTAGGGAGTTCCTATCGCTTTTCCTTGCCTCGTCCTTTGCCTGTAGGCAAATACAGGATAAGGGTGAGGATTTATTCAGATGGTAAGCCTGCTTTTCCTCAGGCAATTGTCTACAGGGATGAAAGGGGATGGCAATATCCACCTGATAGCGTGCTTGGGGGTTGGGGCGAAGACCATTTTTACTACGCCAATCATCATATCGTCCCTATTTTCCTTTACACAACAGGATGGGTTGAATGGGAAACAGTATGGGAGCCATTAGCAAAGATAACAGCGATTGAAGTGAGGAAAATCAAAGGTGTTCCATATCTTGGTGATTGCGAGCGCCCAGAATTACCCACTCGCCCTATTTCCCAAATCGTGATAGAACAAGTCAAGGAATGATCCTGATTTAGCAAAACCACAAAATTTGAAAGCCCAAAAAGCTCTAAGGGTCAGATCAAAAAAACACTATAATGAAGATAAGAAGATGGAAAATCATGACATTTGAAAGGAGGGGGGCACGATGCATCACAAGGTGTCAAATAAAGATAGATTTGCAATAGAAATAATGCTACTGATATGGCTTATCTTTGTAGGAGAGGCAACCTGCTTGGCTGACACTTCGTTGACATTTATTAATCTGTCGCAAATTCCACTTAAGGAGGTGCTTGTTAGGATTCCTGCTGAGAGGATTTTTGCCCTTTCTGGAGTAAAGTATGGAACTCCTCTCTTCTTTTCTTCATACGGTGAGACGCTACCCACCTATTTTGATGGAAGATCCATCTGGGTTCTCGTGAGCCTGCCTGAGGGAGGGAAAAGGAAATACAATGTTAGTCCCTCTCAAACATGGCTTGCCTTTCCCGATGTAGAAGCGAAATGGGAACCCGAAACGAGAAGAGGGGTGTTGAAAAACAAATTTGTGGCTTTGGAGACGAAAGACGGAAAAATTTCAATGTTTACAGCTGATGGCAAAAGCTTGCTTGAAGGAATTCGGTTTTATGGTTGGCTCACTGAGGAAGCCATCCGAGTTCCTAATCCCAAATGGGCTGAAGAACGGGGATTACCTCACATCTCGTCCCTTAATTTTTCCTCCCTTGAATTGAGGGAAATTTCGCCCCACTCTCTATCCTTGAGGAAGGAGGCGGGAGGCAAACTTAAGGGGAAGATTACCTACATTGAAAATTTCGTTCTTCATCCTTCCCTCCCTCTGTTGGAATACAGGTTGGAAATCGAGAACTTGACAGGAAAACCTTTATTCATAGCCGATTGTGATGGGATTATCTTTGGGGGCTGGGGAGAATTGATGAAGGGGAAGAAAAATTTGATTTTACCGCAAGGGGATAAAATCCTGATTACCAAAGATTGGATGGGGATTCCTGAAGCGCAAATCCCTCCCAAGGAGAGAGTTTGGATGCTGGTTAACTGCGAGAACCGACAAATTTTAGGGCTTTTCAACCTCTCAAGCCATATCCACAGCTGGTGCTTTACTGAAGGAGGGATGTTTCTCTATCAGGCGGGAGAAAAAGGCGAGAGACCCATCCAAATTCCACCGAAAGGAAGTGTTTCCTTTGGAGTGGCATTTTGCTTATTTAAGGACGAATCAGTAGCTCTTAGAGAAGCCTCAGCCATATTCGCTTATCTTCGTAAAGGAGCCTCTGTAACTGCCTTCTTTAATGGTGAGCCTATCTTGGCAGGCAAAGTTCTCAACTTCGATGAAGATTTCCAAAATTTTGATAGGTGGTTGGTCGAGGCGGGAAAATTTGAAAAAGGGAGGTTTATTGCAGTAGGGGAGAAGGGGAAAGCTAAAGTGGCATTTGAAATTTTTCCAGAGAAGCCTCTCATGTTGATGCTGGATTTGGTTAAGCTCAGAGGGGTGCTGAAAATAAAGCTGGAAAAGATAGGAAAAGAGGAGGTTTTTGAAAAGGAGGTAACAAAGCCAGGAAGCTACAAATGGGAGGTAGATATCGCAGGGGATGTAGTCCTAAGTCTTACGCTTGAAGGGAAAGGAAGTGAGGCAATTTTGAAAAGACTTTATTTCGGTCCAAAACCTCCATCCGCCCCAAAAATCATATCCCCTCCTAATGGGAGCAAAGTGACCGATATAGCCTCTTTCTTCGTGTGGCAAGCTGTGGAAGGAGCAGAGGAATACGAGATTCAATTTTCAAAAACAAAACAGTTTCTTGATCCCCTTTCCTTCCAAGTTCACATGTCCAAAAAGGCTGATGTTGGGGTTTTCTTCCCGGAAAATCCCATTCCAGCGGGGGGTTGGTTCTGGCGAGTTAGAGCCATCGGAAAAGGTGGCGAGAAAGGTGAGTTTTCTGAAGTTCACTATCTGGTCGTGAGCGCTGAGCATAAGACCAGCCCACTTTTGAGGCAAATATCACGGGAGAGACCCCTTTTCATTTTCCACAGCCCATCCGAGATTGAGGAGGCTTGGGCGAGTATTCCAGATGATTTAAAGCACTATTGTGCTTTGAGGGTCGAGGTTGCTGAAAGGGGGCTTGATTTTAGGGAATTTTGTAGGCGTGCTGAGAAGGTGGGAGCAAATGTCGTCATCCAGTGCAGTGGTCCTGGTGGGGGAGTCTATAGCGAGGTTTACAATGGGAGGTATGGAAGGCAAAGCTTGGCAGAATTGGAGTGGGCTTTCCAAAATTGCCCACATGTGATCGGAGCTATAATCGTGGAACAATTCTTCCATTATTTCCCAGATAAAACTTCGAGAGAATACGCAAAAAGGCTCCTTCTTCTTTGTGCCAAGTATGGGAGACTTCTCATTTGGGCTGATGGGCATTGGGTGAGGAGAGGGTGGCTAAGGCTTGGAAAAGAAGATCCAGAAATGCTGACTCTTGTCAAGAAATATAGCAAATATTTCATACCACTTTGGAAGATGAACTGCGGTTATGAACCGCTTGTGATTCATAGCTCAGTTTTGGGGATGTGGATTTGCAGTTTCGGTGACAACTTCGGTGTTGAACCAGAGGATTGGTTCTGGTTTGAGGCAGGATTTGGCGAATTAGGTGAGAAAAGGGATGGATATGGGACGGGGAAAAGGGAGCTTATGCCTCCCACATTTTGGGGGCAAATGATGCTTATGGGACTTGCCAGTGGTGGAACTTGCTGGTGTCTTGAGCCTTGGTTTGGATTGTGGGAAAAACCAAATAAACCAAGGGATTCTTTCATCAAAACAGTCATCCCATTAATCAGGGCTATAGTGAGGTGGGGGCTCATACCTTCAAAAGAGGATGTCTTGAGGGAAATTAGGGCTGCTTTGAAGACGCAAGTGGGCGATTTAGGAGGTGGCGAGGAACCTTTCGGTCACTTTAGAAAAATTTTTCAAGGGACATATGGAATCAGACATCCTTCAGAATTGATACCCGACAGCGGTCGCTACTATTTCATCCCTTTCTTACCCATCATCTGCGATAAACCCCCAGAAGGGCTAAAACTTTTCAGAATAAATGAGTTCTCCAGTCCAGAGGAAGTCAAAAGCTTCTTTGACTCCCTTTACCCTGCCTTTTACGAGGGAGATGCTTTCCTTGTAAAAGTTGGCAATTTGTTAGTAGTGATGAATTCAAGGGAAAACGAAAATGTTGATCAAAGTTTCAAACTGCCAATTAACGCTGGAAATATTAAATCTTTTGAGGGGAGAATTCCACCTCATAGTTATGTAGTCGGAAAAGTTAGGGATGGAGGAATCCTTCTCCTCCTCAACGGGAGGGCGGAAAGGGAAACGAAAATCAAATTCGCCTCTTTACAAAAACTTTCCTTTGAGATCTCTCCTTCGCAAGCGCTCGTAAACAGCGAATGGAAAGATGGCGAACTTACGCTCACAATATCCCATAAGTTTGGCTCGGTGCAAGTGGAGATAAAGTGACCTTTACCATAGCACTTCCAGAGGGTATTCCTCCAACTTCTTTAGCTCTTCATTGATAAGGGTGCCTCCTAAAGCTCTTATGGCACTTAAAATTTCCATCTCTATTCGCAACCTGTCTGCACTATTAACAGGACGCACCTTCTCAAGGGCATTTTTCAAAATCGACAAAGCTTCCTTCAATTTTTGATCTTTCACACTACTCAACTTGCTCAGCGAGTGAGTTTTTGGTCATGCTAAAAGACAGCAGTCTGCAACTCCCTATCGCTGTTTCCTCCACGCAGGAATGTCTATGACATAAACACCATCCAAACAAGCTGCAAAGAGTTTGTCGCCAACGCGAACAACCCCTGTGCACCCCGTCGGGCTCAACTCCAAAACCCGAACGATCTTCTTTTGTGCCACATTTATCGCTGCCACCGCTCCCCTCCTTAACCCAAGCTCCAAACCAATGTATATCTCTTGCTCGTCCGAAGATAGTGCTATCCTGGGCATGAATACCCGATCCTTTGGTGGATTTATCCAACCCACAATTTCGTCTTTATCTGTCTCTATCATCACCACACCCCTTGCATCTATCGCCCCAAACAAAAATTTACCGTCCTTCGAAAAATGCATGTCTCCTATTGTGTGGTCGGAGTCTAACGGAAGGACTTTGATACGCTCTAAAGTCTTTGTGTTGTAGATCCAGACTATGCCACCTACATCCCTCTCGCTAACGCTGAGGTAAAGTTTCGTGCCGTTGGGATGGAGCGCCATCGTCCCGTAAGCCACCTCAGGCTGCAACTTTATCGTTTGCTTCACTTCACGGGTGGATAGGTCTATCACATCTATGGAGGAGATGATTCCGTCCCAAGATGAAGGTCCTGCGATATATCTTGCAGCGAACACAACATTGTTTTGGTTGTCTATGACCCAGTATCTGTAGTTTTTGGTAAGCCAAGAATAGGGTGTTTGCTCCTGCTCTGCGATGATAGCTCGAGCAAATATGTGGTTTGTCTTGCCTTCCTTCGTTACTCGTTCTGTTGTAGGATCAATCTGTAGAAAATGGAAGGGAAAAGTAGGCTCAAGTGGTTCCCATAACTTGATATTTATTGGGGCAAGGTCCACTGCAAAGACATGGTCGTTGTCTGCGATCACAATCCAAACTCTATAATTCGAGGACTTAACTACATGCCGAACGAAACCCTGTGTATTGACTTTTTGTGCACAATATATGCTGACCAAAATTGTTGCTACTGCTGACGCTGCTACCACTGTTCCAAACAAGCAGGCTCTTCTCTTCATCATCTTTACTCACCTCTTCGCCAAGAAAAGGGTCCATCAACCTTATAAATGCCAGTATCAATCCCAAAAGGTTTCCATTCCTCCACCATCCAATAATAGTCGCGATTATAGGCTATGCCGAGGGAATGCTTCTCTCTATTTGCTTGAAGCCAAGCGTTGAGGACACGATGTCCTGTCCCATAATCGTTGGGCAGTTTCGCAGTCATCAGTT
>JGI20130J15133_1003122_pt1 | contig 11633 bp, 10 predicted proteins | sample WasSprMetagenome_FD_15133 | JGI IMG/M metagenome (IMG submission 15133) | reverse complement strand
AAAGATACTTAACGCTATAGTTTGGCCTTCCCGCTCTTTTCTTAGAGGGTAACGGTTGTTCGCAGATTAATAATATCTTGATTTTACTCATTTCTTGCTTTTAATTATAATCTTCTTGAAGATTAGAACTTATTGTTCACAATCATTATGATATTTTATATGCATAGATCCATATTGAATCAATAAAGCGTTGTAATTTTAAAAAATTAAATAATTTCGTCATATAATACAATGAAATTAAAAGCATTCTTATTGGAATGGGAAAGTATTTATGGTGCTCTTTATTATTCTCAAAAAATAATAAACTATAACCTTCAATCTTTATAGAAAAGTTACTTGAAAAAAGATGCTTTAATTGAATAATATCATAGTATCTTATATAAAACGGCGATCTTTTCTTCTCTCTTTTTTCAAATTTTAGAAAATAGTGAATAAAGCCACGTACTGAATGCTTATTGGGAATTTGAAAAACAAATAAAGATTTTTTATTTAATAAAGTTTGGATTTTCAATATCGTTTTATAAAATTTTCTCCTTTCTAGATGTTGAAATACTGAATTAGAGAATATATAATCAAAGATTTCATTTCTAAATGGTAAATATTCACAGTCTGCTAATACAAGATAAATATTGCTAGATTTTCTAAGAGTTTTTAATTTTTGTAAATATTTAAAGTTTATATCAATTCCTACAAGCATTATTTCATTATTCATAACAGGTAATAAAAATCTACCCCATCCACATCCTATATCTAGAAGATAGCTATTACTCTTTAAATCAAAGGGATAATTTGTTAAAGGAAGCATTTTGTTCTTCCAAAAATATTTATATATATATCCAGCTGTTGCGGCTATATCATTTCTAGTGATAAGGCTTTCAGAATTCATTCAAAATGGTAAATATATAATTAGCAATTTTTAGCTTTTCTCTATCATATTATATATGATAATATCCCTGAATTCTAAGTTTTCTGACACTTAAGCTTATTTAATATTCTTTTTGATGTTCATGAAGCAGATAATGAACCTATGACAAGTTTTTACAGGCTCTGTCTAGAGATGATCTTTATAAGATTTATAGACTGCTCTTTATAATAAAACATTACTTCTTTAAAACTAGCAAATCATAGAATAGTTCAAACTTTTCTGTTTTAATTTCTTGGGTAACTTTCTTTATCCATGCTGGATTTATATCATCTATGATTAAAAATCCTCCTTTTGGCATATAGTTATAAGCTTCATTTATTTCGAAAAGTATATGTTCTAGCGTGTGTAATGAATCATGAAGAAATATATCAACATGACCTAACTCAGCTAGCAATTTTGGTAAAATAATTCTTGAATCACCTATGAGCAGTCCCCATCTATGTCTTAAGGATTTTGGTACTAACCATCCTACTTTTTCCCTTAATAAAATGTCTTTGTCTGGTAAATCTATGCTATAAAGTTTACCGAAGTTATTCTTTTCAAGAGCGCTTAATATGAAAGTTGAAGAAGCACCATTTGCTACCCCTGTCTCAACCACTATTCTAGGTTTAAAGCATCTAATCATTGTATAAATTATAGGTCCTTCTAAAGGAGAGACCATAGCTCCATGGAAAGCATGAAATTCTGAAAGCTTATCAACGACATATTCTCTTATATTTTCAGCCTCGTTTAATAATTTTTTAATTTTACCTTTTCTTTCCTCCGTTAACTTAACTAGTTTGCTCTCTCTTTCTAAGTAATGATGCAAGAACCTAATATCACTTGGATTTTTTATGAAATGTTTAAGAGACTGTTTATTTAGAATGTAATTGATCAATGTTTTCATATGGATTTTCTTTTGTTCAAGGATTATATGCTTTGCTTAAGATTTATGTTATTTTAATTTTTAAAAGTTAGTAAGCGTACATGACAAAATTTTCGCCATCAGAGATGATTATGTTGATTTTAGGATTGCTTGTACTGTTTGTAAAATAGTTTTGCCAAATATTTCGCGGTATTACGTTTGCCCAACGTGCCATTGCGTAGCTATTTAGGAAATAGTATGTATTGTTGCTAATTTTTTGTTGAAGTGGGTTAAGATGAGCGTATTGTTGTACAGGAATATGACAGCATTGCGTCATTGCTATGTCGTCTGTGGATTTGAGATTTATTAGGCCGTTGGTGGTTGTGAGTAGTTTACCAGCTGTTGTTATTGCTTGTTGTGTGGTATAAAGTATTGATTGTGCATAGTAAGTATACTTGTTAAAGTATGGATTATCGTCTGTTAATAATGATGAGGAGAAGAAAGCTGTAGTTATTAGTATGAGTATTATTATGGCAAAGAGTTTGTTTTTTAGTAGTTTTGCGGTAATTCCAGAAAGTAATGCCATTGTTAATACGATGAAACCTGTGCCTACTGTTTGTTCTGCTGATAAACCTAAACTGAAGATTGTGAATGGGTAAAGTGATACTGAGATAGGGAGTATAGGTAAAAAGTAGTTTTTTGGTTCTTCTTTTTTGAAGAGTAGAAGAGCTAAGCCTGTTGCAAATAAATAAGCTAAAATAACGTACCAGGCATGTGAGAGAGTGTAGTAGCTTATGGATTGTATTATTGGTGTAAAGCCAGGATTTGAGGGATTCTCAGGGGGTAATCCTGGTGTTGGTAGTGTGAGGTGTCTTATAAAGAAGTCAAAGTATTCTCCGGCTAGGTATAATAGGTATGTGATCACTAGTGTTAGGTAAAGTATGGGAAAGAGTTTTAGTTTGTTTCTGAACACATAAACTGTACTTGAGAGTCCTATCATTATGAAGGTTAGGAATAAGCCTCCTGATGGGTGGTAAAGGAATGTTGTGAATGCTAAAAGTATCATGAGACCTATGAATGCTCTGCCTAGATCTTTTTTAGTGAATGACATGAATAGTGTGTAAATGGATAAGATGAAGAGTGTGAGCATAAATGGGTGTGGTGTTTGATAGTTTGTGAGATTGTATATGTTTGTGAATGAGAGTGCTAGGCTGGATAATAGTGCTGTTTTGTGGTCTTTAAATAGTCTGTAGATGATGATGTATGGTAATGTGAGTGAAAGGCTTAGTGGTAGGGCGTTTAGGGGGATGTATGCGAAGGTGACGTTATTTAAAGGTATCATCCATGTTTCTGTGTTTAAAATAAAGTATAGTGGGAAGTATGTGTAAGCTGCTAAGTTGGGTATGGTGTTGCTTTCGTAGGTTTTGAGGCTTGCTGTGTAATGGAAGTATGGGTCCCACCATGGGGTTTTACTGTTTATTAGGTAGAGGCTTATTCTTTGTAGGAGGTTGAGTATGATGAGTTGTGTTAGTATGATTGTGGAGGTTTTTTGGTTAAGTTTTTGGAATAGTGTTTGGTATGTTATTAGTGCGAATGTTGTTGTGGTGAGTATGTAGTAGTAGATTGTTCTGTATGTTATGCTGTTGGAGATTGAGATTAGTGTGAGTGATATTAATGTTATGAATGTTAGTGATGTCCATGTGTTGTTGATTTGGTGTTGGAAGTTTTTGTTGTTTTCTTTTGTGAGTAGGTATGTGAGGAGGCCTAGGTTTATTCCTATTAGGTTTAGGAGGAAGAAGAAGCCTGATAGGAAGAATTTTATGAGTAGTATTATGGTGAGTGTTATGGTTGTTGTGGTGGTGATTGCGAGTGTTATTTTTAGTGTTTTGTGTGTGAGTAATTGTTTGGATAGTTGGATTATGTTTTGTCTTATCATGTTATTGGATTGTGGTGATAATATGATTTAGTGCTTTGTTTGTTAGTGTGATGTAATTGATTGTGAGTATGATGTTGTGCATGTTTGTTATTTTTTTATTAGGTAGTTTCCAATTGCTAGGTATTCTAGTCCTGAGTTTTTAAATGTCCATATTGCAAGTTCGGGTGTGCCGACGATGGGGTAGCCGTGTAGATTAAAGCTTGTGTTTAGTATGCCTCCTATGCCTGTTATTTTTTCAAATTCTTTGAGGATTTCTCTGTATTTTGGGTTCCAGGAGTTGAGTGTTTGTGGTCTTGCTGTGAAGTCTTGGGGGTGTATTGCGGCTATTATTTCTTCTCTTTTTTCTGTGGTTTCGAATGCTAGGATCATGTATCTTGCTGGTCTTGGGTCTTTTAAGTATTCGTCCATTCTTTCTTCAAGTATTGTTGGTGCGAATGGCATCCAGAAGTCTCTTTGTTTTATTGCTGTGTTAAGTTTTCTTACTATTTTAAAGTCTCTTGGATCGGCTAGTATGCTTCTGTTTCCTAATGCTCTGGGTCCCCATTCTACTCTTCCGTTGAATCTTGCTATTATTTTACCTTTTGTTAGGAGTTCTCCGATGATTTCTTCTATTCCGTCGTATTTTTCTGCTTTTTCTAGTAGTCCTTCTTTTTTTAGGGAGTTTCTTATATATTCGTCATTGTATTCGGGTCCGTAGTATAAGTCTTCTAGGGGATGGAATTCGGGTTTTAATCCTTCTTCTTTGCAGATTTCATAATATACTTGTAGTGCTGCTCCTACTGGTGTTCCGTCATCTCCGCATGCGGGGTAGAAGAAGGCGTCTTCGATTTCTTTCATTTTTAGTATTTTCATATTTGCTTTTACGTTTAATATATTACCTCCTGCGAAAGCTACTTTGGTAATAACCAGTTTTTTCTATTGCGGCTTTTACCCATGNGAGCATTAATTCTTCATAGTATTCTTGGCAGGCTGCGGCNATGTTATCAAATCTTTGTTCTTTTAATAGTTTGTGTAGTTTGGGTTGCATTGATTTNAGATAGGAGCCGAAGGTGTTTTGAAATTCTAAGGGGTTTTTGGGGTTTAATCTTATAATTTTTCTCATTTTATCTATGCAATATTCTGCTTTTCCATAAGGGGCTAAACCCATGACTTTATATTCGTGATCCCATGGTTTCATTCCTAGATATCTCGTTATTTCGCTATAGTATGCGTTTCCTGGTGAATCATAGAAGGTTGACCATGCAATTCTTTGGATTTCTCCATTTTCTGCTATATTTACTGTTGATGAGACGCCATCTCCTGCTCCGTCAACAGTCATTACTAAAACTTTTTTATCGTATCCCCAGGGGGATGTTCTGTAGGCGCATGAAGCGTGAGCTAAATGGTGTTCAACGAATCTAACTTCCTTGTTTTCTATTCCTAGTTCTTGGAATATTTTCATTAAATGCTTCATTGGTCTGAATTTATGTAAAATGCTAACATATAGTTTGACGAAGGTTTTACCATGGAATATGGGGGCTATTTTTTCAAAGAATTTTACTTTCAATGGATATTCTTCTAATGGTGAGTAAACTCTGTTGAGGCTTACGATTGCGATCGCATCAATTTCACTTGGATGTATGTTTGCAATTTTAAAGACTTCTTTTATTGAGAGTTCAGGTACTCCGCTATGATGTTTTATGTTTGAAAGTCTTTCTTCTTGAATGGCTGCAATGACTTTGCCGTTTCTAATTAATGCTGCTCCGCAATCATGCCCATCATTTATTCCAAGAACGGTTATGTTTCTCAAGTATAACTTCTTTCTAAAAGTAGTTTTTCGTTGATGAATCCTTTTCTTTCGTGTGTTGAAAAGTACCATTCTATTGTTTCTTTAAGTCCTTGTTCTATAGAATATTTTGGTTCCCAGCCGAGTAATCTTCTAGCTCTTTCTATGCTTAATGCTCTACTATATACGCCTACGGGTTTGGATTTGTCAAATATAATTTCTTTAGGTCTCCAATTTATGATTTCAAATATTTTCTCCGCAATGTGCCTTATCTTGTGTCTTTTTTCGGTTCCTAAGTTTATTGGTGTTCCATCATTTATTTTTTCTCCGGCGAGTAGCATGCCGTGAACAATATCAGAGACATATGTATAATCTCTGCTCTGATTTCCATCTCCCCAGATAACGTAAGGATCCATTCTTTCGAAAGCCTTATAAATTAATGCAATAATTGAGTGTGTTTCATTTTCTCTTGGTCCATATACGGTTACGAATCTTAAGCTTGAACCTTTTAAACCGTATTGTTTGATGAAGGATATTAACTGAATTTCTCCCATGAATTTTGCCCAACCATATTCTAAATCGGCTGCATGGAATTTATCAAGATCGAATGGATTGGCGTCTTCTTCTTTTAGCAAATAATCTGTTTCTTCTTTTTGGAGTGATGTGGGATAAACGCATGCTGAGCTAGCATAAACGACTTTCTCAACGTTTGCAATAACGCTTGCTTCAAATACATGATGATCTATTGAAAGGATTGAAAGGACATCAGCTGGATGTGTGCTTATATAACCTCGGCCTCCATGATTTGCTGCTAAGTGGAAAACAATTTCAGAGCCTTTTAAAATTTCTACAAGTTTTTCTAATTTAATGTATTCAAGGTCTTCTTTAAAGAATTGTATCTTGTTGATTGATTCGCTTAAATTCTTTAGGCTTCCGCTTGAAAGATTATCAATTACAACGACTTTTGCTTTTAGTGCTACAAGTTTATCTACAAGATGGCTTCCAATAAAGGAAGCCCCTCCAGTAACAACTACTTTCTTTCCTTCGTAAAAATCAAGGCTCATTAAATCACCCAAGGAGGCTCTTGACTTTAGTTATGGTGTAGCTGATTTTTCGAGTAATTTTTTCTTTGCCCATTCGAATGTTCTTTTTAATCCTTCATCTAATTTGGTTTTAGGTCTCCAGCCGAGAATCTTTTGCATTTTTGTTGTATCAGCGTAGTATCCATGAACTCCAACTGTTCCCTTTGGATCAAACTCAATTTTAATCTCTTTTTTTGATAATTGAATGATTTTATGGGCTATTTCAATTATTGAGATAGGTTCGTCGTTTCCTAGATTTATAATATCAGCATTCTCTATTTTTTCCATTGCTAGTAATAAGCCTTCAACGCAATCTTTTACGTAAAGGAATGATCTTATTTGTTTTCCGTCTCCAAAGATTTTGAAGGGTTCTTTGGGATAGAGTATTGCTTTTCTTATGAGTGAGGGGATTACGTGTGACCATTTGGGGTCTAGATTTTCGTTTTCACCGTATGCGTTAAAGATTCTTACTACTGAGCATTTGAGTCCGTAGTCTTCATAGTAGCTTTTACATGCTATTTCTCCTAAGATCTTTGCCCAACCGTATGTGTTTGCGGGTTGTGCTGGATATCCGTCTTCTTCTTTATAAATATTTACTATTCCTTCTTTTCCTTTGTATATGCATGCGGAGCTTGTGAATAGAAAGCGTTGGATGTTGTTTTTTACTGATGCTTCTAATAGGTTAAGTGTCATTATTACTGATGGTGTTAGGTTTCCTACTTTTTCGCGCATAATATAATGTATACCACCGACTGATGATGCTAGATGAAATACGTAATCTACATCGCGTGTTACTTCAATACAAGCTTGTGGGTCTGTTAGGTCAACTTTTCTGAAGTCAATCTTTGTAAGATATTTTGATAGATTATCGAGGGAGCCTCGTGATAGATTATCAGCTACTCTAACTTTGGCGTTTAATTCTAATAATTTTTCTACTAAGTTTGAACCTATAAATCCTGCTCCTCCAGTAACTAATATTGTCTTATTTTCCCAAAATGTTCTATTAAGGGACATTAGCTAAAAGCCTTTTTTAGTCCTGCTGATAGTTTTTCTTCTGAAAACATTATGGAGGCTAAATTTTTTGCTGAGTGTGCCATTTGAATTGCTTTTTCTTTGTTTTTCATTAACTCTAAAATGAAATTGGCTATGAGTTCGGGTTTTCTTTCTTTAATAGCAAGTCCTGCATTATAATTTCTTATTAGTTTAAATGGNAATCCNTTGCCTATGTAAATAATAGGTCTGCCGTAATGGAAATATTCCACTAATTTAATTGGAAATGATACGTCTTCAATTGGTTGAGGTTTCATAGGTAATATTAAAGCATTTGCTGATTGGATAAGTGTTTGTAGTTCTTTTTCATTAAGAAGTCTNGCAATAATACGAACATTGTTTAAGTTCATCTCTTTTACANGTTTTTTTAAATATGTAAGTTGTTCNCCANTACCCTTTATTATAAAAAGTACATTTCTATCATTTATTATTCTAGCAGTTTCTAGTAGTATTTCNAAGTCATAATTTTTACCTAAATTGCCATAATATAATACAATGAATGGGTTACTGAATTTTGGTTCTTGAAAATTAAATTGGTTTCCGATGTTAGGTAGAATGACAAATTTTTCGGGTTTTACTCTATAATTTTTAATGATTAGTTTTGCCATTGCATGGTTAAGCGTAGTTATTTTATCACTGGTTTTATACGCTATTAATGCTAAGAATTTGCCGAAGCGATATCTAAAAGAATTTTTACTGGCATATTCCGTGTTTATAAGTGCTTCTGGCCATACATCGGTTATATCTGAAATAAGTTTTACTCTCCAAAATAATTTGGGTAAAAGGCAGCTATAGGTGGAAAATACTCTTTGACTGAAGGCCCAGAGGTAACTTTTTCTTGCATATATGAATGTTGGTATTATTGATGCTATCATAAACCATACATAAAGTACAAGTCTCCTATTAAAGCTGTCATGAGGAATTTTAGGTGTCCAGAGTCTTAATATTTTAAGATTACCTTTTACTTCTAAACCAGTTCGAACCTTTGCTTTTTGTGTAATTATATAATGAGGAATTGTTGTTATAAGTGTCACGTTAAAACCTATTTTTAATAAAACATTTATGCATCTTTTGAGTCTTACTACATCTCCATTCAGATCAGGTTCCCAGTATTGTGAGATGATTGTTATTTTTTTCAAGGTCTTCTTAATCTTGTGAATAAGTTAGTTATTGCATAAAGTAACATAGCTGCTACTATTAATATGATACCTAATAAGATTCCCCCTAATGCTAGGAGTGCGATGGGTATGCTGAAATATCTTGTAGAATTATAAAGATGTAAGAGTTGGAGTGCTAATAATAAGCCTACGAAAACTATTATAACTCCAGGCACGCCTAGGTAAAGTAAAGGGCTTTTTTCTATAATTACTCTCAATATTGTTAAAATTACGTAAGTTCCATGTCTAAAGAAGTTATATGTTGAGGTTTTTTTACCATATGTTATGCTTATTGGCACCTCTTTTATTCTCAAGTTCTTCTTTGTAGCATCTATAATAAGCTGTGATTCGATGCCTATACCATGATCTTTTATTTCTAAGATTTCTAATGCTTTTTTTGAATATGCTCTGAAACCACTTTGCGTATCGGAAATTGTAGTTCCTGATGCGGCATTAGTAATAAAATTTAAAAACTTATTTCCAAGCTTTNTGTGTANGGGAATCTTAGATTTANGTAACTTTCTTGAACCTATAACTATATCTGCTTCATTTTTTAATAAAGGTTCTATAACATTAGGTATATCATCAGGATCGTGCTGTCCATCNGAGTCAAGNGTGACGACGATTTTACAATCTAAACTTTTTGCNATATCAAATCCTGTTTTAAGCGCAGCTCCTTTTCCCAAATTTTCATTATGTCTTATAACTAAAGCTCCTAGTTTTTCTGCAATAGTTGCTGTCATATCAGAAGATCCATCATCTACTACTATAACCTTGTCAACATACTTTTGAGTTTTGAGCACTACTTTAGCTATTGTTGCCTCTTCATTGAAGGCAGGTAAGACAGCTATGATATCTGGCATAGATTAGTTTTGTTATGTTTTAAATACGATAAATTTTCATTAATTGATTGTTGTATTTTTGTAATCTGGGTCAAAAGATTATAAGTGTAGTGCGATTGTATAAAGGACAAGGTTTCCTAATGCGTGAGCCATTATTGGTGCTGTTAAACTGTCCGTTATAACTGTTAGGTATCCAAATACTAATCCGGCACCATATGCTAGTAGGATTTCTAGGGGGTTCATCCATCCTATGTGCATTAAGCCGAATATTATTGATGTGATTCCGATGGCTTGCCATGTTGGCATAATTCTTTCTAAAGAACTTTGGATTAGCCCACGAAAGAGTAATTCTTCTGCTATTCCTACCATTGTTGCTGGAACAATCACTATGTAAGCTAATGTTTGAATTAAGTTTGTGCTTACGATTATTGGTTGAGGTTTTAATANAAAATATTCGGTTATACCAATAAATACGCCANCTCCAAATCCTATTATTGCTTGTAGTTTTATATCGTATTTGCCAATTGATAACCTTATGTTTTTTGTTGGTATTTTACGATATGTGAGATATAGTGTTAGAGAGATAAGGATTAGTATGTAAATAGTTGGGAGAAATGTTGAAATATTTAAGAATCCGGTTGGAAAGGGAGATAGTATTACTCTTGTAGCGAATACTAAGGTTAGGGATTCTAAGGCTATTCTTAATTGATTATCACCTTTGCTAAGCCAAACAGCTAGAATTGGTAATGATATTAATCCTAAGATTGATAATGCAAAACCATACATTGCATACACACTATTTAACAAAAGTTCTTCTGCTAATATTGTAATAATCAAAATTGTGAATATAATTTTTATCATTCTAATATTATTAAAATTCTCACTCCTATCTTTAAATACATCCAATGTGATTAAGGTACTAAGTATTACAAAAATTATAGCAGAAATTACATGNAATTCATANTTATAGCCAAGACGATATAATAGGGGTACATAAGTTATAGTAAAGGTAGAGAAGACCATTGTACTGGAGTAAAATAATTTTTTAAACAATTCTAAAACTGGCTAACTTAAATTACAAGATATGCTTAAATTAATAATGGCTACAAGAATATTGATAACACTCTCAAAGCTACTATGATAAAGAAGAGTATCATCAAAATCGTTAATATTGGTAACCAGCTTTTTCTTAACTCTGAAAGCAGACTTTTTAGATTTCCGTACATAGGATCAGTTAATTCTACATACATTAATAACCCAATTAATACTAAACTAAGCCAAACCTGAGACATTATAACAGCATTGATGTAAGATGCTACTATTGTATTTGCAAGAACTGAAGAGCCGAGAACAGAGGAACCAAGAACGGAGGAACCGAGGACTGAAGAGCCAAGAACTGAAATACCTAGTATTGTTGAGAGTCCGAAAAGAGGAGGTGGGGTAGTTATATAACTTATTAATGCTAGAAGTATAAAAACTATCAAGAGGGTCATCATACTACGTTGCATATTTTATACCTCATATTTTATTGTTATTAGATATTTATAAACTTAACGTTGAATTAACACATAGGATAACAATTTTCGTGGATATTAGCTTTTGTACTATGAAATAACTTAATATCCATAAAACTTATAAAAGACTTTCCACCAGATTCTTTAAAATTCTAATTTTATTTGCGTTGTACATTGAATTTTTAAAGTTGTTATAGGATAGTAATTTGTCTCTATGATTTGATAATCTTTGTTAGAACTCTTTTTCATTGCCCATGCTTCACCTCAATAACCTTCTAATTCAGCCTCTATGTTCATTTAAGGGTTTATTTCTTTGGTTGTTTAGATTCTTTTCTGGGTTGTGAGTGTTTGTTGGTATTGGTTTTGTTGTGTTTAATAGTGTAATAGTGGGTTTTGTGCTTTTAATCCTAACCAGAATATGTAATTTTTGTCTGTTAACCATTCTAGGAGTTCGGGGCACCATGATAAATAACCCTTTTTGTATGCGGTGATTAATTCTTTGGCTTTTTGGAAGCCTA
>JGI20130J15133_1003111_pt1 | contig 11660 bp, 13 predicted proteins | sample WasSprMetagenome_FD_15133 | JGI IMG/M metagenome (IMG submission 15133) | reverse complement strand
TAGCCCAGGACGACGTCGTTGTCGAGCAGCTCCTCATCCACCACGAGCCCCTCCCTCAGCTTCAAGGCTAGGACGTCGGCTTCAGGGTCATAGTTTATGATCAAATCCATCTTCCAGTCCTCCTCCTTCGAACGATGTCTTCAAGCTTACTACTACAAATGTCGTGATAATAGATGTGCGCGTGCATTATTTGACAATTACTTCAAGCGATCTTCTGATTTTTGCTGAAAGTTCCTTTGCGATTGGCTCTAAGATGTTTTTTGAGGCATTCCATACTTCTATTCCCGCTATCTTCTCGTCCTCTGTGACCTCGATGAATATCTCATCTCCTGCTTCCACGGTGTCCTTTACAGGGCCCTCCCTGATTACTATGTAGAGTATGTCCGCCTCAGGGTCGTAGTTTACCCTCATCTTACCTCCATCCACCTACCCTCTTTCTAAGCGTCTCTTAATAAGGTTGTTGATGGACGGGACATCCATAACGGTCATAATTTTAACTGCGTCCCCTTCCATCGCGTAGACAACTATCAGCCAATGATCCTTCACCAACGTTCTTGGACCCACGGCTATTAAAGCACCCGTTACCACATCAAAGTACAATTTTTGCGGTGACTTTAAAATCTTATAAACTTCTGACTCGTCAATCCCTCTGACCTTCAACCTTAATTTAGCATGTGGGGTATATACCACTCTCTCCATTAAACGCCCTCTTTTATATTGGAGGCGAGAAGTTCATTCCCGAAAACATGACGGGCCCTCTAAAATCTCTTTACTTAGCCATAGCAGAAATTACTGTTGTTACTTAAATACCATTAATCACGACTTCCATTTTCGTTTCAGTTCTTCCCAGATCCTCTCCTTCAACTCATTGTCTATTCTAAGCATTTCCTCTTCATCTACGACTTCAGTGATCTCTTCCGCTACAAATACTTCAACAAAAGCTTCCCGAACTCTTCGACGACGATGCGCTCCATCGCCTTTTTGAGCAGCTCATTCTTCGAGACGAGAATCCATATCTCCTCCGGAACATCGATGGAGATGCTCTTACCCACGACTTCGAATAGTGACCCCTACCTAACTTATGTTTTTCCTTCTCTCAATAAACTCCGCAATCTATGGGATTATGAAGGGCCGCATCAACGTGCACATAGCCCGAAATGCAACCACCCTTTATATCGTAGCCAACATAGCTAACATGGGCTCTGCAAACTTGAGCATGCCACCTACATAAGGTTTAGAAGAAGAAAGTCTCGATTTTTCTCAGTTTACCTGTGGTCGTATCTTGGATGAACCCTGCAAGTTCTATCGTTGTAATTCCTATGATTATGGAGTCGTCAACGTCGAGTTTCCTTAAAGTCTTTTTGACTTCCTCACTAAGTCTTACGGCAAGGACCTTTTCATAATCTAATACCTCCCCCTCTATGTTCAGCTCCTTAACTATTGCCACCTCCCCCTCAAGCCTATGCCCAGTAGCGCTCATCAACATCCTTCTCTTGCCAGTATACATGACGCCAACAGCGTCGGCGACCTCCCATCTACGACGGTCATGGCGGCGCCCGTGTCCACTAACGCGGTGCCTTCTCTAGAGCTTTTAGAGCCCCTCAATACGACCTTGGCCCTGACAATGCCCAAACCAACCACCAAGATGACGATTATTAAGGACTAATATCTCTTTCGGGAACGTGGCTTGAATGTAAATGTAGGTGTCTCTCATCCATACGACCACGGGGCTCAGGCCCCTGCGCTCGAGCTCTCAGGCTAGTGTCCTCGCAAGAGAGCTCTTGCTGGAGCCGTCCGGCCCGAAGAGGCATATCACTGTCATGGCAAGCCCCTTGAAGCGCCCTTAAGAGCTCATTCGCATGCAATACTGCATGGGCTCGCTTCATTTCCTCGCTTCAGCCATAGGGCGGTCTTCCCAAGGCGAGGACAACGTTAACTTCACGACTGAAAAGCTTCTGTTTGTGCACTCCTGAACAACTTTAATTTCGACTTTGTTGGGCTTATTGCCTTCAGCAAAACTCTTGATGACCTTAAATTCGCTGTCGTTAGATGTACTGTTCCGTTACGACAATCTCGCAGTCATCGTGATCTAGCTTAAATGGACTCTTCAAAGACGTTAGCGTCAGGTCTAAAGACCAAGCACTAATGTGACCAAGCCAGATGACGGTAACCTTAAGCCTCATGGAGGCTCTGCCCTACTAATTACGTGATAAACAATTCTAAGTGTCTTCTCTATATCTTCCAAGGTCGGTACACAATTAAACATAGGTGTTGGTTCAGAGTCCTTCCAGAGCTCTAGTGCCCTTGCAATACCTCTGGCAAGTGCCATGGGATTGTTGGGCTCCACTAATATGCGCATGGGATATTTGTCAAGAATTTCTGCCACAGCGGGTGTTCTATAGGCTACTACTGGCCTCCCTGCAAGTATGTAATCGTAAATTTTGTTTGAAGGTATGTAATCAAATTGCGTGCCAGCTTTATGAGGGAGTACAAGTGTAGATGCTCTTCTCAATATGCAGGGAAGAAGCCTCCTAGGGATATTCTCTAGAATTATCGTGTTTTTTGGTAGAAGAGCGCTAAACTTCACTAATTGTTTAAAGTCGGGGATTATGAGAAGAAGCTTGAAATCTCTCTTAGCTATCTTCTTGGCTATTTTAATGGCTTTTATGAGGTCGAAAAAGCCATGATACGTAGATATTGTTCCGATGTAAGCTACAGTATCACGAAGTTCAGGGCATTCTCCTAAGAATTTCCTTATTTCTTCATCAAATTCTTTGCACTTCCTCGCACTTTCAATAACTTCAGGGTCTACAACATCAGGAACTTCAAACACTCTGCTAGGATCAAGGGTGTAAGCTTCTTTCAGAAATTCTCTAAATCTTTTAGAGGGAACGGTAAATGCTTTTATGAACTTGTTTTTGATAATTATGGTCTCATGTATAAGGCCTAACGTGTATGCTAAAATGTCCCTCATAGAGTGTTTCGGTGGTTTTTGAAGTCTAAATAGACCGTGCAGATCAACAACTACTGGTATGTGCTGATTTACCAATAGCCTGAGCGATTTGGCTAAATAGCTAAATAAAAGCCAATGAGTATATATCACGTCGACATCTTCAATTGCACCTTTCATCATAGTGAAGCTCGATTCAAGGAACCTTGAAGCGAGCTTGAAAGCCAGTTGGGGGTTAATGATATCTGTGAATGCTATAATGAAGTGTTGACGAACTTGAATCGTCTTCATCTTAATATGAACCAAATTACTTAATGTCTTAAGTTCTTCATTGATTGTGTAGGAGAGGAGAAAGACATCTTTGCATATCCTCGCAGTAGCCCTAGCTATATTCGAAACACGAATGCTTGTACCATCTCGCAACGTTAGATCAAAGGGTGCTATGAATAGGACTTTCATTAGGTCTCCAAACCTATATTAGGCTGTGCAGTATGAACTCTTCTATCTTGCATCTATTGCGATTAAATTCTTTACTTGTATCAATGTATAGGACATCGTTATTATTAAGTTTCTTGGATAGAATTTTGAAGACTAAGTCTTGTACTAAGAGGTAAGTTTCACGTTCGCACGGCGTCCCTCTCTTAGCCCATCTTTCAGGCAAAAGTCTTTTATCACATGATACATGGACGAGTCCAGACCACGTACTTTTTCGTGACAACTTAGTTAGGATTTTCATGGCAGGACACGCTATTGGCACTAGGCTAAGAATCATCGCTGCGTGAACGTAATCAACGAGCGAACCAGGCAAGTGCTCTTCGACTAAGACGACCTGCTTTTTCGTAGCTAATGGAAAGAATGTTACCCTAAACCATAGCATTACAGGTAATAGCACACTATTTAGCAATAAATCTAAGGCTACGGCAAATCTCCATATAATACCTCGTAAAAGGCGAAGTCTATTTAATAACATCGTTACGAAGAACGTTGTTTTCACATACGTTTTATGAACTTTATACCCCATTCTCTTCAGAGCATTAAAGGCAACTAAAATGTGTGTTGTCTTCCCTGCTCCCACATAACCAATGAACACTATTACAACAGGCCTCTTAAAACTGGCCTCTTGAAGGCGCATATCGAGATATCGCAAAAGACCTGAATTATGTACTTCCTTCACCAAGTCAGTTATTGCTAGTTTGGGCATCTATTGAAGGTCTCAACGGCTTCCTCAAACGAAACAGAGTATCGTTCACATTCGTTCAGCCTAAAGTTATGTCGTTTGGAATTCCATATCTCGAGAGGGCGTATAATGGCTCTGTGGTGGGGTATGAGCGGCGTAGATAACACAGCTTAAAGTAAACGTCTCTTCAGGTCAATAAATATTGTCGAGATGAAAACACCTTTATAAGCTTTCTTTTCATAATCTCATGATTAAACTTCTTTAACACGGCCTCTCTGAGAGCAAAGCCGATATCCACAATTTGTTTGTCAGTCATAGCTAACACCGACTCTATCTTATTTACGAGCTCATCGACGTCGCCGGGGGTGAACAGGTACTCCTCAGCTGGAGAGCCCCCGACGATCTCAGGCACACCTCCGACTCTAGCGGCCACGGGCATCGTGCCCATTAACATGGACTCGACGACGGCATAGGGTAGCGGCTCCTCGCACACCGAAGGAAATAGCAAGCCCCAAGCACTTTCGTGTAACTTCAGGTACTCCTCGTGCGGCATTTTGCCCAAGATAGTGAGCTTGTCGCCGAGCCCTTTACGAAGGCTTTCCAGTTGCAGGCCCTCTCGAGACAGGGCCTCGTGCCCGCTGATCACGTAGGCCTTGCAGTTGTGCCTCTTCAAGACCCTGACCAGCGCCCCTACGGCTATGTGAAAGCCCTTGACGTAGCTCTCCCCACCAGGATATATCAATATGGGCTCTCGGCCGACCTTTTTGTCGATATTCGGTAAGGGCGGAGGCGGATTACAGACTACTACTGCCTTCTCTCTTAGCTCAGGCAAATACCTTAATAGAACTTCGTATTGTCTCTGCGATACACAGATAATCTTGTCCGCGAACATGACGGCGAGTCTGTTGATGTGGTTCGCGTAGTGGCCGAGGCCAGCCAACAGGGCCCTCATCAAGCTCCCGTGTTCCCGGTACTCAACGATGGCGTCCGTGGCCGCGTCGGGCTCTCTGCCCACTAGGACGATCGAAGTGTACGCGAGCGCTTGGTAGTTGTGTAAGTGCAACACCACCTTGACGCTCGGCTTCACGAGTTTTGCGACAATTACCATGGGGATGAGGGTGTGCGACGGTATGTAGATGACGTCCGCCTTTTCGACCAGCTCCCTAAGCCATTGCGGGNTAGCAAGCAACCTCAGCCACTCCAAGGGCTTGTATTTAGACTCTAGGGCACTCCAGTGGACGTAGTCGACGGCNCTCAGCACGTCGGACTTAGGACTCCTAGTACCCGAGACGATTACAATGTCGAAGTCCTTTGAAAGNACCTCTTTGACTATGAGGTACGTCGCGAGCTCCGCACCCCCTCCCTCGGGCCAAAAGAGCTTCGTCAACACGAGGACCTTGGGCCTCATGGTTTGAGCATCCATCTGATCCTCTTGATCGTAAACGCCAGCCCTCTCAACCTATCCAAGCACGCCCGATGGGGGGTGAGGAAGGGCCTCTCCTCGAAAGTCTTCACGACGTCCTCGAGCTCGAAGACTAGGAGCTCTTTACCCGTCACCGCCACGATCTTCTCCCCCCACGGCTCGACGTCGACGAAGTGGTTGTACTCAAGACGGGAGTTATCGAGGTGTAGCAGGTGCCAATGCCTCAGATCCCTCGAGACAACTATGGCCGTCGGACAGCCCAAGCAACCAATGTAGTAGTCGCCGAACCTCTTCAGCGATGTAAACTGAGCTCTTCTGTGGCTAAGAGATTTCAGGAACACAAAGCTCCACTCATTGTACTCGATGTCGTAGACGCCGACGCCGCCCTTGGTAATGCCGCTATCGAAGCCGAAGACCATCCTATTGCCGTCAACGAGGACTGGGACGAACTGCCACGGGCCCTTGTAGAGGGGCCTCCATGTGTGACCGTAGTCCTGCGAAACCGCAACCCTGACGACGTTGCCGTCGCCAAGCGTCGCGATCAAGAGCCCCCTACTATCATCGAATGCCAGATAGTGAAAGTGTTTCGACCGTGGATCTACATCCACGTTGGTTGAGACCTTCCTGAAGCTCTCGAGGTCTTCAGTGGCGTAGATGCCCGTGGGGCTTTGACCGTATTCATGAACGAATATCCTTCCATCTCCTTCAACCGCGTGCCAGAACCAGTTGCCAGCCTTGGCCCTGAGGACAGGCTTGGCCTCGTTGCCCAAGACGAGGTACAAGGCCTCGCCGCACGAGACCAGCAAGCCCTCGCGCGAGCCCCACAATAACGTGCACGGACGGCCGTACAATGAGACTACGTCCTCCACGTCGTCGCCCTTAAACACGGAAACCCTACAGGCGCCCACATCATTAATGGTCACGTAAACCGACCCATTGACGCTTTTGACGCCCGTCGCTGGTACCGCGAACCTCAATTAAACCACCTTATAGGCGAGTAAGGTGGTCCGCCGTCGCGGGAGCTATTCCGCACTCGCGGAATAGTACCTGCATAGTTCCTCTCTGGACAGCCATCCTATCTTCTTATGAGGAAAAGCGTATAAAGAACGCGTCGTATCCCCGACAATTACGACATAAATATCTTTCCTGTGCTTGTATAGAGCAGTAATGGCATCTATAAACAGTTTGAAGCCCTTCCAATACTCAGGTCTATAAATTCCCAATATTATTTTCTTTCCCTGAGCTTTTAAGTTTTCGACTAAGCAAGAACGTGTACATGTAGGTCTAAATATTGGGTCAATGAAGTAACCTGCATAAATAGGGTCCCTTCCATACTTAGAAATGACGGCTGTCAACCATTTACTGATGGTAAGTTGAATCAATGGCAGAGTATAAGTTTTCTCGGCTAAATAATAGACGTAGGATTGAGGATAGAATATCGGCTCAAAGTGTTGAATATAGTAAAAACAAGGAGCGCCTGTCTTAGCCCTGAGATAGTCTGCCGCATAGGCGGTAGGCCAGAGGGTGGCGACATAAAAGTCTGCTTTAGGGGCCTCTGAAGCTATGATCAACGGGCTAAGCATTGCCTTCCTAGTGAAGAGTGTAGGAAAGTGGTATTCTAAGAACCTTGCTATTCTTAATGAAACATTTTTCAAGAATGATAATTCTTCTTCCGGGATGACTATTGTCACATCGTATCCCGCACGCCTTAGATAATCTGCTAGAAGTAGTACATTTTGTGTACCGCCGGCTGGACCTATTCCCCACATCAGAAAGCTAATGTGCCTTGGCATATTTAGCTACACGCATGTCCATTTACTTGAGAGTTTTGCTACGTGCCTACGTAATTCCTAGCAAGTGAGAAGTCCACACAAAAATGATGCCTATCACGAAACCTACTTGATTTTAATTCTCAACTTTATTTTCTAGATATTTATATCCATGCTTTATTTGCTTCCAGAACTCCGGTACACCGCCTACTTTCTCAGGGAGGCCAAGGACTATGTCATGAAAAACTACGATCCCGCCACCCCTTACGAGGGGGAGTACATCTCGGAGTCCCTCTTGACGCCCTCGTAGGTGTGGCCCCCGTCTACGAATAGGAACTCGACCCCCTCGTCACCCAAGACCCTCTCGACCCCTCGAGCGTTCGAGGATCGTGGGAGTCCCTCCTAAGTAAGTAGATCCTCTGCCCCTCTAGCATAAGGATTTATAGAGGGGTACCTTCCACGTTGGGTACCCACCTCTGAAGGGCCCGTGGGGAGGTCGATGCCTATGCCTTTTCTCACGACCTAAAATGTCAACGCAAGATGATCGATTTCCTGCGCAAGCATTCACAATCCAACACTAAGATACGAAAAGTTAAGGTGTAATAAGATCATAAGTTATAGAAACGGCTTCAAGTAATATCTTTATTGACCTCTATTAGCTTCTTTAATGTCAATTCAATATGCTTATCGCTCGTGAGATTTATTGGAGATAGGATTAAAAAGTCATAGCTAATTTTATAGATGGCCCCTATTTTTGATAGCGATGACCTCGATATTTTAAGAGCTTCTAACAAAGCCTTTAGTACGTTATGAGGTGATGAAGAGTGAAGTTCTAAAATAAGTCTGCCTAGCAAGCTTTTCACTAACATTAGGGATGGGTAATAGAGCAGTATGTAGAGGAACCTATTGACCAGGAGTTCGTAGTCTAGTTTAACTTTGCTAATCGTAGCACCTGATCTGTGATATATTACTGCTTCTGGGACTACGACCACCTTATAGCCGAGCGCATTTGCAGGAATACATAGACTTTGCTCCTCATGGCTAAATCTGAATAGCTCATTAAATCCACCAATTCTATCTAAAAGCCTCTTTCTAATAGCTATGCATGCACCATAAGCCCATAGTACTCGTAGCGGTTTATATTGAAAGTGTCCTATGATCTTTCGTAACAGTTTATCAACTCTATAATCATTCCCTGAGCCTATTGTCATAGTCCTTCCCCATTGATCCGTAAACCCCCCAAAAAATTGTATCAAAGTAGTATTCATATCAAGGATTAACGGTTGAGCTACACCTACTTCAGGGTCATTAAAGGCATCTGCCAGATATGTAAGCCAATCTTTTGCCACGATGGTGTCATTATTTATGAAAACTACGATATCAGCATTCGGATCCACGAATTTTAGCGCTAAATTATTTCCTTTTGCATAGCCATAATTTTTCCCAAGTAGTACTATCTTAAGCTTCTCGTCACTAAAGTTCATTCTTACATAGTCCACGCTATCATCTGTTGATCCATTATCAACAAATAGCACTTCAAAATCATCATAGACAGAATTTAGCAGAGAGCTTAAATGAGCTTCTAGCAGAGGCCCGAGAATTTTCCTGCCATTGTAATTCAAGCTAACTATCGAAAACCTAAGACGCTTCATCATTTCCATGCTATGCTCTTAAACCAATTACGAGTCTGTTGCCCTTTACCTCAATAACTTTAATGATGAATCCTTCTTTCTTTAGGAATACCCCTACGTCACGAGCTTGATGTGGATAGTGATGCGCCGCTATGACGATAACGTTGCAATACCTAAGAGTTTCTGTAGCGCCTCGAAGGATTCTCAATTCCGCTCCTTCTGCATTCATTTTAATCGATACATTTTTATCACTTAAAAAGCATTTTAACTTGGAACTTAAAGTGTCTAAGCGTAAGGTCCTCACAGGTATTCTCTCCTTTGAATGTATCACGATACTGTGGCCTGTAAAGCCATGGAGATAGAGGTAGTCGTATCCATCACTATCACTACATGCTGCTCTTATTATTTTGACATTTTTACATTTGTTTATGCTTAGGTTGATCACAAGATACCATAGATTACTAGGCTCAGGCTCTATCGCTACAACCAAGCCCTTTCCTTTGATTTTCCTACATGCCCTTACCGTGAAAGTGCCTATGTGTGCTCCTATATCTATGATGACGGAAGAATCTAACAATGTAACGTCGTAGTATCTTCCAGATAAGGCTGATTCAACGATGTATGCTTCGCCTAGACGTGTTAAGAACATGTACCTGAATGGAATAATCCACGCTAGCTCTAAATTTCTAAGAGAGTCATATCTGTCTAGGCGTGAGTATAAACGAAACAGTCTAGAAATAATGTAGATGGAAAAGACTATGATACCTCTTGCTATCCGGTGGGCAATCATTACTGACCCATAATTTCTTCATATAAATTTAAATACTTTCTAGCCTGCTCGGTCGATGTAAAGCCTTCTTCCATTACTCTGCGGAACAACCTTATCCCAATTTTTTCTGATGCCTCTTCATTCGATAGTACTTTGAGAATCCTCTCAGTCAATTCGTCCTTGTCGTTAAATAGCAAACTTTTATCTCCTATAGCTTCAGGTATACTCGAAGTGTTCCTGCCTATAACGGGTATACCTGAGGCCATTGCCTCGAGAAGGGTTAAGGAGAAGCCCTCGCTTATCGATGTGTGAACGTACAAGTCGGAGGCTCTGTAGTAGTAGTAGAGCATAAAGATGTTTGGAGTCCAGCCTAGATCAAACTTAACAAATCGTTCTAACCCCTCCTTCCTTATAAGGCCCTTCAGGTAAGCTAAGTAGCCTTTATTAATCGTCCTACCCTTCACGAGTATAATGACGTCTTTCCTTTCCCTGAGGATCTTTGAAGTAACCCTTAACAAAGCGTCCAACCTTTTATCTGGATCTATTCTCCCCGACCAAAGGATTATGCGCTTATCCAATGGAAGCCCAAGCTTTCTCCTCGCCTTAATCTTTGGTAATAGTGGGTTAAATAGCGAAACGTCGACGCCGTTATGGATAACCCGAGCTTTTATGTTACAGTACTTCGCCAGAGTATTACTTGAATGTCGACTTACAGCAACGAATACCACTTTATCGGCAATTTTCCTTAAACCTTCACACGCAGAGTTGATGTCTTTTACATGGTCTGGGTCCAAAGAACCATGAAATGTAAAGACCTTCGGAGCTTCGGTTTTTAAAGCCATGTCCGTCAGCTCGTCTTTAGTTTTATTTAAGTGAATGACATCGAAGTGCGACAGTTTACACAAAGCCTTTACCTTATTCAAAGTCCTATCTAACCCCGAAAAGAGGCCAGTGCCTGAGAAAACCGGGATCAACATCTTTGGTAGCTTTAAGTGATAATAAAACCCGCCCATCGAATATGAAAATGCATCCGTATAGAGCTTGATGAAAACTTCAGGGTTTTGACCTCCCATACTAACTAAGTAATAAGGGAGAGCCCAGTTATACTGGGTTAAAACGCCTATGGTTTGAAAGAACACCTTCATTCGCTTGCGCGCCATATCCCAACATATTTAGCACTATTTAGCACTACATCAAACTTATCTAGCGACTTCACAAGGTCTTGAGGGGCTGTCCCCATGTATCTCATAAACCAGTTAACGTTACGCGGGTCCTTTGACGCGGCTTTCAAACCAACAACGTCGACACCCACTATCGCTACCCTTTGGCGTGCTATTACTTCGCTTGGTGTAAGCGACGGCTTTAGGGAGCTCAGCGGCGTCGACAAGCGCGGATCGACCCACGCTGGTATGCTAGAGTTGAGTTGTTGCAATAGAACCAAGGCCAGGGTCCAGCTATCTCTGTCGGTCCAGGTTGCTTTTTCACTGTATGTATTGGCGCTAAGGGTGGGGTCCTGCACGCCGTAGAGCGAGACGGTAGAAACCAGAGCCACGCAGAGGATCAAGCTCAATAATCTCTTGGAGGCTTTCACGGCGACGAGTGTTGATAAAGGGAGTGCCAGCAAGTATAGCCAATAGAAGTATCGCCCGCCGAAAGTCGGTATCGTCCTGAGGATGAAGTTGATAACGGTGCCTACCAGGCCTAAAAAGCCTAAGATGCTCACGTACGACGTGAGGGAAGCATTCGCGTTGCAATCCTTGCTTGAGAGTCCCCGTGAGTGCGTGCGCTTAGCTGAAGACGCTATCTTAGACAGAGCTATGATAATGGAGAGTAAGATGTGTGAGGTGACCATCGACGGGACGAGCGCCCACGCTATGAAGAACGTCTGTTGCTCTGGGCCGTACCAGGGTTGCGCAACTCCGTAAAACGGAGGCACCCTCC
>JGI20130J15133_1003098_pt1 | contig 11693 bp, 13 predicted proteins | sample WasSprMetagenome_FD_15133 | JGI IMG/M metagenome (IMG submission 15133) | reverse complement strand
TTTTATTCTCATGAAATACCTTCTATTTGTGGTATGATAAATACATGAACCTCAGACGCATGGGCATTACGCTTTTCGGTTTAGTTTTTGTCTTGTTTATCCTTTGGTTATCCTACAANGGGAGGCTTTTTGAGAGCCTTTTTGGAGGAGTGTATAAGATATTTTTCTCCGTTGAGTCTCATCTTGCCCAGAAGACTAAGGAGTTTTTCTCCTCCTACTTCTTTCTTGTTGACCTAAAGAAGGAAAATCAGCAGTTAAAGGAGGAAAATTTGGCATTGAAGCAAAGGCTTGCTGAGGTTCTTGATGCGATGAAGCTTTGCTCAGAGTATGAGAAGTTTCTTAAGGCTACCTCATCCATTAAACATCCTAAGGTTCCGGCAAGGATAATCTATAAAGCCATCGACCCCTTTTCGGATTTTATTCTTATCGACCGAGGGAGCAAAGACGGTGTTCAACCCCAGATGCCTGTGCTTGCCCTTTTTGGTAATTCCGCTATAGGATTAATCGGACAAGTGATAGAAGTCTATCCAAACTTCAGTAAAGTTATGTTAATCAGCGACCCCTCTTTTGCCGTAGATGTTAAAGTAGTGCGAACAGGGGATAGAGCTATAGTCCGAGGAAAAGGCGAGCCTATCCTATCTTTAGAATACCTTCCGCTCTATTCCCAAGCTCAACCAAAGGATATCGTGGTTACCTCAGGGCAGGATGCCCTGTTTCCCGCAAATCTAATCATCGGAGAGATTGTTTCCGTTGCCAAGGACCCTCAAGGGCTTTTTAAGCAAGGTGAAGTAAGACCCTATGTTGATGTTTACAATTTGAACTGGGTTGCCGTAATACTGCAAATACCAGAAATTCCACTATAAAATGAATAGCAAACAGTTTTTTTTCCTTTTTTTACCATTTTTTTTTCTCTTATCATTAATAGAAAATTTTTTGGTTAATTTATTCTCCTATCGTTTATTTGATGTTTATATTAGTCTTTTTCTTTCAATGCTTATTTTATTCAAACCAACCATTTTCCTTATTTTAGGTTATTTTATGATTAGTCTAATAAAAGGATTTAACGATTTTTTAAACTACTACATTTGGTTCTTTATTTTTATAACCTTTCAAATTTTGTGGCTTCTTTATAGGAACTATTTTAAAATAGAAAAATTTTCTATAATATTGATTTTTTGGGGAATTTTTTGTTTGTTTTTGTTTGGGGTTAAAATTTTATATTTTTATAATTTGATGAATCAACCAAAAATCGATTTACTTTTCAAAGTTTTTTTTAAAGGTTTTTTATATTTCGGTCTTACTTATTTTTTTGCTTATTTTTTTTATTTTCTACAAAAGGAAGTATTATTAAAAGATGAACCTGAAAATAAGGTCTAACTTTCGGCACAAGCTTGAAGATAACGGGTATGCAGATACTACTGAATTAGAAATAATATGGAAACGAAGGATTTTCTATGTCCAAATCCTTTTATTTGCCATACTTTTCTTACTTATTGGACGTGCCTTTCAATTGCAAATTCTTAAACACAGTTACTACTTAAAAAAAGCTAAGGAACGGGCTGTCGCAACTTATATAATCCGGGCCCCAAGAGGTGAGATTATTACTTCAGATGGTGTAGCTGTTGCTACCAATCGCGCAGTTTTTCAGCTTTACCTTGACCCAGAAGCTATAGAAGGGGAGGAAGAGGAAGTTTTACGTAAGCTAAGCAAAATCTTGCAAGAAGACTTTGGTCAGCTTAAAGAAAGGTATTACTTTGCCAAAAAAAGGTATTTTGGTAGGGTTCTTTTGAAAAGGAACCTAAGTTGGGATGAGGTTAGCAAAATCTTGGTGAGACAATACTATTTGCCCGGGGTTATCGTTGAGGTTGAAGCCGAAAGGTATTACCCCTACGGAGAAGCCTATTTTCATCTTTTAGGTTACGTGGCAAGAATCGACCGGTCGGAGTATCAGAAGCTGAAGGATAAGGGCTATTCCCCTGAAGATTACATCGGCAAAAGCGGGGTAGAAAGGTTGTTTGAGGAGTATCTTCGAGGTGAAAATGGAAGGATTGAGGTAGAAAGGGATGCTAGAGGTAGGATTGGGAAAGTCTTAGCTAGGGTTCCCCCAAAGGCAGGGAAAGATTTAGTTATAAGCGTAAACCATAAACTTCAGATGACGGCTTATGAATTACTAAAAGACAAAAGAGGAGCCATCGTTGCCTTATCCCCTAGGGATGGCTCTCTACTTGCTTTGGTTAGTAGTCCCGCTGTTGACCCAAACAAATACCTTACAGGCTTTAGCCCAGAGGAATGGAAAGCCTTAATTTCTGACCCGAAGAAACCCTTTTTAAATCGAGCTATCCAGCCCTATCCCCCAGGTTCAACTTTTAAGCTTGTCACAGCCCTTGCTGGTCTTCAATCAGGGGTCATAAGAGACCCAAAATCTTCTGTCTTTTGTTCAGGTAGTTTCCGCTTTGGACAGAAGGTTTTTCGCTGCTGGGAAAGGAAAGGACATGGCAGCGTTGACTTTTTTAAAGCCATTGCCCAATCCTGCGATGTATACTTCTATAATCTTGGGTTAAAGCTTGATATTGACTTTTTGGCTAAGGTTGCTCGTAGCCTTGGTCTTGGCTACCCTACTGGACTTGGTTTCCCAGATGAAAAACCTGGGATAATTCCAGATAGGGCTTGGAAGAAAAAAAGATTTAAAGAGGATTGGTATGCTGGAGAGTCTATCGTTGTAGCCATCGGGCAGGGATATGTAACCGCCACCCCAATCCAAATGGCTAAAGCATATTTAGTGCTTGCTAATGGAGGGTATAAATACAAGGTCAGCGTTGCTCGGGAGGTGAGGGATAAAAACGGAACGGTTTTAAAAAGGTTTGAGCCGATCTTAGAAGAACGGGTCTCAATTAACCCTCAGCATCTTTCTTGGCTTCATGAGGGGCTAAAACAGGTCGTAGAGATAGGGACGGGAAAGGCAGCTCGGGTGCCTGGTCTTCAGGTTTACGGAAAAACCGGGACCGCTCAGGTTGTAGCCCTTGAGAGAAAAAGGGCAAACCTCGAACATCATGCCTGGTTTGTTAGCTTTGCGGGGAATGGTAGTATAGACATCGTTACCTCAGTCCTTGTAGAGCATGGTGGTCACGGAGGACAAGCAGCTGCACCACTTGCTGGAGAGCTTTATCGAGCTTACTATGGATTACCCTCGCAACGAAAACCTAAAGAGAAGGAAAGTGCTAAGGAAGAAGTGCCTGAGGAAGCACCCTTAGAGCCTTTACTCAATTTACCACCTTTAGAGGAAAGGGGAGTTCAATGAGAGAACAGAAAGAGGGGTTAAATACTATCGTCCATTTCATTAAAGATAACCTGTTTGCTTGGGTAGCTCTTCTCGGATTAATTTTTTTTGGCATTCTTAATCAATTTAATATGGGCGAAAACACAACCCATATTCTTAAAAATATTGCTTGGCATTTTATTGGGTTTTTAATTTTTTTGATTTGTGTCTTTAAGGTTGATTTCAATAAGGTTTCTCCTCAAATTTACCTTTTCTCCTACCTCTTTTTGACGCTTTTGATGTTTTCCTTGCCGTCTTCAAGAAACGATGGCTTGTTATCGGTCCTATTAGTCTTCAACCCTCAGAATTTTTAAAAATTGTGCTTGTCCTTCTTTTTAGCTATATGGTAAGCAAGCGAAGAGGTCTACCTTTAAGCCCTAAGGATTGGTTGATGTTATTTATCATTCTAATTATCCCACTTCTATTTCTCATGGTCGTTGACCTTGACTATGCCTTTATCATCGGCGGGATGTTTTTCGTCTTTTTTATGGTTTTAGGCCTGCCAAAGAGGTTTGTGGTTGGGATGACTGTAGGAGTATTAATCTTCAGTGCTCTATTAGCTCCTATTGCCTGGCAAAAGCTTAAACCTTATCAAAAGGGTAGAATTTATGGCTACTTAGCCCAGAGAAGTATTATAAAACCTGGGGCTATCAGCTTTATCAATCTTTGATTGCCATAGGTTCGGGTGGATTGACTGGACAGGGTTTTAGGCAGGGATGGTCAACAAGATTAAACTACCTTCCAGCAAAGCATACTGATTTAGCCTTTGCCGTATGGGCTGAAGCCTTTGGTTTCTTAGGGGTTTTGTTTTTTCTAAGCCTTTATGGCTACCTTCTCTACTGGGGCCTCACTTTATCTCAACAGGTAAAGGACCTCTTTGGTAAATACTTAATCGTAGGGGTAGTTTTAATCCTATTGTGGCAACTTTTTTTCAACTTCGGAGGAGCGATGGGCTTACTCCCCATGACCAGCATCCCTCAACCCTTTTTAAGCTATGGCGGTTCTATTACGATTACGACCTATCTCATGCTTTCTTTCCTATTTAATTTCGCAAAAAGAAAAAGTCTCTTTAAATAGCTCGAATTTTTATAATGAAATAGGGCTTGACATCCCGTTTGAAGTAGTTAAAAGTTGTAAGATTAAAGTATGGCTTAGATTTTAAGCAAAGGAGCATAGCTATGCTTTCATTCGATATCAGCTTGGTCGTTCAGATAATCGAAACGATAGTCTTAGCCATTATTTTAAACGCCCTTTTGATTAAACCCATCATGAGAAATTTTGAAGAAAGAAGAATGCGTTTCCAAGGGTTGGAGAGGGAGATTGATGATTATAGCCTAAGAGCAAAAGAACTGCTTGAGAAGTATCAGCAAACCCTTCATGAAGCTCGGAGCGAAGGGTTAAAGAAACAGGAGCTTTTAAAAGAAGAGGCAAGAAGGATTGAGAGGGAAAGGCTTCAGGCTGTGATGAAAGAGGTTGAAGCTAAGAAGAGGAATTGGGAAGAGGCATTTAAGAAGGAGTTTGAGGGCATTCGTCAACAGATTTTGGGTCAAAAGGAAACACTGGCAAACTTGATCATCGAGAAGTTAGTTGGGAGGAGAGTATGAAAGTTTTAGCCTCCTTTTTCTTAATTCTTTCTTTTTTAGTCCAGGTTGTTTATGGTGCAGAAGAGGGGCATCATGGTATTACCCCCACCCAAATTCAAAATCTTATCTGGTGGACGGTAAATTTTATAGCTCTTCTTATCATTCTTTTTAAGCTCTTGCGTAAACCTTTAGTCAACTTTCTTCAGAATAGAAAAGAGACTATTCAGAGGGAGTATGAAGAGCTCCTTCGGAAAAAAAGAGAAGCTGAAGCCCAATATTTAGAATTGCAAGCAAAATTAAAAAACATGGAAGATGAGGCTAAACAAATTTTACAGAACTACATAGAGCAGGGGCAGAAGGAGAAGGAAAGGATTATTAAAGAGGCTGAAGAGCAGGCAAAAAGGATCATGGAACAAGCTGACCTTTACATCAAACACGAATTAGAAAAGGCAAAAGAGGAACTCCGGAGGGAGTTGGCTCAAGAAGTTATCAAGCTTACGGAAGAGAGGTTGCTTAAAGGGTTAACCATAGAGGATCATAAGAGGATATTCCGAGATGTTGTGGAAAGTTTAAAAAGTTTAAGCATAGTTAAGCATTAGGATAAGAGGATAGGAGGAGCGCCTTGAGAGCGATAACCACTGCTTTAAAGTATGCTAAGGGATTGTTTGAGGTTGCTAAAGAAAAGGGTAAGATTAAAGAGTTTTGGGATGAGCTTTCCACTTTTAGGAATTTCATAAAAGAGGTCCCTTCTGCCATAAATGTCCTTCAAAGTCCAATATATCCGCCAGACCTAAAACAAGAAATTCTTGATGAAATCTTTAAACAAATTAAATTAGACCCGGAGATTGAAAAATTTTTGCGGCTATTAGTTGAAAGAAGAAGGATGCATTTATTCAATGAGATAGTAGAGATGTATCGAGCACTTCTTGACGAGGAACTTGGTATTTTAAGGGGTGAAGTGATAGCGCCGATTGAGCTATCTCCTGAGGAGGTTGAAGAAGTCAGGCAGGTATTACGAGAGAAGTTTGGTAAGGAGGTTTATTTAGACCTAAAAGTTGACCCGAGCATAATAGGCGGTTTGAGGATAAAGATAGGAGATTTTGTGTGGGATGCTACTTTTAAGAGACAGTTGAGAGTTATACAGGAAATTATTGAGAAGGGGGTGTTATAGATGGAAGCAATAAAAGCTCAGGAATTAAGCGACCTTATTAGGAAGCGTATTGAGGAATTTGAGAAGAAGGTCAATCTTGAGGAGATGGGGGTTGTGATTTCCGTTGCCGACGGTGTGGCGAGAGTTTTTGGTTTACGCAACTGTGAATACATGGAGCTCATTGAGTTTCCTGATAGCGGTGAGGTAGGAATTGCTCTTAACCTTGAGTTTGATAATGTGGGAATTCCTATTATGGGAGATTATACCAAGATCAAAGAAGGTGACATTGCGAAAAGAACAGGTAGAGTGGCATCCATTCCGGTAGGAGAATCGGTTTTAGGGAGAGTTATCGACCCTGTTGGAAGACCTCTTGACGGAAAAGGACCAATAGAAGCTAAAGAGTATAGGCGTATCGAAATCAAGGCACCTGGTATCATTATGAGGAAGCCAGTGCATGAGCCTCTGTATACAGGGATAAAGGCTATTGATGCTATGACGCCTATTGGAAGAGGGCAGAGAGAACTTATCCTTGGTGACAGGCAGACTGGTAAGACGGCAATAGCTATTGATGCAATTTTGGCTCAGAAGGATACGGATGTTTACTGCATTTATTGCGCTATTGGACAGAAAAAGTCAACAGTTGCTCAGATAGTGGAAACTTTAAGAAGATATGGGGCTATGGAGTATACTACAGTAGTTGCGGCTTGTGCTTCAGACCCAGCTGCCCTTCAGTGGATTGCGCCTTATTCAGCCTGCGCTATTGGTGAGTACTTTAGGGATACGGGAAGACATGCTCTTGTTATTTATGATGACCTATCTAAGCAGGCGGCAGAGTATCGTGAGATTTCTCTTCTTTTGAGAAGACCTCCGGGGCGTGAGGCTTATCCTGGTGACATCTTCTACAACCACTCAAGGCTTCTTGAGAGGGCAGCAAAGCTTGATGATAAATACGGTGGTGGTTCCTTAACTGCTTTACCGATTGTTGAAACCTTGCAGGGAGACGTGTCAGCCTATATTCCAACGAACGTTATCTCTATTACTGATGGGCAGATTTATCTTGAGCCTGGTTTGTTCTTTGCAGGTATTAGACCGGCTATCAACGTAGGGTTGTCAGTGTCCAGGGTTGGAGGAGCAGCGCAAATTAAGGCTATGCGTCAGGTAGCTGGTAGGCTTAGGCTCGAGTTAGCGCAGTATCGAGAGCTTGCTGCCTTTGCCCAGTTTGGTTCTGAGCTTGATAAGGCTACTCAAAGGGTTCTTCATAGAGGAGCAAGGCTTGTTGAAATATTGAAACAGCCTCAGTATCAGCCCTTACCTGTAGAAAAACAGGTTTGTATCTTATTTGCTGGAACAAGAGGCTTCCTTGATGAGATGCCCCTTGAAGTTCTTGCGCAGTATGAGAAGGAGTTATACGAGTTTATTGGAAGTAGGTATCCAGAAATCTATCAAGAGATTAGGGAAAAGAAAGAGATAAGCCCCGAGCTTGAAGAGAAGATGAAAAAGGCTTTGTCTGAGTTTAACGAAGAGTTTAAGAGGGCTCATAATATAGAGCCAGTTCCGGTGCCCTAGTAGAAGAAAGGATGGCTTGGGGTTGATATAGTTTTGGAGGAAAAAGCATGCCTGGTCTTCGGGATTTGAGAAAGAAGATAGAGGCGGTAAAGAAGATAGGTCAGATTACTAAAGCAATGAACATGGTAGCTTCTGCAAAGTTAAGAGGTCTTCAGGGGCGTTTAGAGGGTCTTCGTCCATACAGGACGCGATTTGAGACTGTCCTTGGAAGAGTATTGGCAAGTCCTGGTTTAAACAAATCTCGCATAGCTCTCCTTCAAGAACGAGAAGTTAAAAGAGTTGGAATAGTGTTGATAACTGCCGACAGAGGATTATGCGGGGCTTTTAATAGCAACCTCATTAGAGAAGCGGAAAACCTGATAAAACGTTTTAGAAAAGAAGGTAAGGAAGTTGAGTTGATAACCGTTGGGAGGAAGGGGTACAATTACTTTAAGAAGAGGGTCCCTATTCGGGAGGCATATCTTGATGTCATGGCTCGGGTTTTAGTTCAGGATGCAAGAAGGATAGCTAGGTCGGCAACTCAAGCCTTTTTAAATGGTGAGTGGGATGAAGTATATCTAATTTATGGAAAATTCATTAACATTGTTAAGCAAGTTCCAGTTGTTGAGCCTTTTTTACCTTTAAAGTTTTCTAAGGGAGAAGAGGAGAAGGAGGCGACTAAGGCAACAGCTTATCTTTATGAACCAGAGGAGGAGGAGTTGTTACCACTAATTTTACCTCAATATCTTAACACTTTAGTTTTTGCTGCGATGCTTGAGACGGCAGTAAGCGAGCAGGCGGCAAGGATGACCGCTATGGACAACGCTAACAGGGCTTGCGCAGATATGGTCAAGCAGTTGACGTTGTATTACAATAAGGTTCGCCAGGCAAGCATCACCAAAGAACTGATGGATATAGTGGGTGGAGCAGAAGCTATTAAAGGATAAAGGAAAATTTAAAGGGGGGTATGAGAGATGGCTGAGGAGAAGGTTATTGGTCGTATAGTTCAGATAATGGGAACGGTTGTCGACGTGGAATTTCCACCGGGTAAGGTACCTAAGGTTCTTGATGCTTTGAGAGTAACCAACCCTATGATAGATAACAGAGAGTGGAACCTTGTTCTTGAGGTAGCTCAGCAGCTTGGTGATAATATAGTTCGTTGCGTAGCCATGGACTACACTGACGGGTTAAGGCGGGGTCAGGAAGTTTTGGCAACGGGTGGACCTTTAATGGTTCCTGTTGGGAGAGCGACTCTAGGGAGGATTATTAACGCCGTTGGTGACCCAGTGGATGAGGGTGGACCCATTCAGACGGATAAGTACTATCCTATCTTTAGACCGGCGCCACCTTTAACTGAGTTAGACGTAAACATTAGGGTTTTAGAGACGGGAATTAAGGTTTTTGACCTTCTTATTCCTTTTCCGCGTGGTGGTAAGATGGGAACTTTTGGCGGAGCTGGCGTAGGTAAAACGGTTGTTATGATGGAGATGATCCATAATATTGCTATGCAGCACGGTGGAATTTCCGTTTTCTGCGGTGCTGGTGAGAGGACCCGTGAGGGAAACGAGCTCTACCTTGAGATGAAAAAATCAGGAGTTATCGATAAAGCAGCTCTTGTTTATGGACAGATGAATGAGACGCCAGGACACAGGGCAAGGGTTGCTCACACCGCTGTTACCTTAGCTGAATACTTTAGAGATGAGGAGGGGCAGGACGTTCTTCTCTTTATCGATAACATCTACAGGTTTACTCAGGCAAACCAAGAGGTTTCAGCTCTCTTGGGGAGGATGCCATCCGCGGTTGGATATCAGCCGACATTAGCAACAGACATCGGAGCTCTTCAGGAGAGAATTTGTTCCACAACCAAGGGTTCTATTACGTCTGTTCAGTGCGTCTATGTTCCAGCCGACGACTTGACTGACCCGGCCCCAGCCACAACCTTTGCCCATCTTGATGGAACCGTGGTTCTTTCAAGGCAGATCGCTGAGCTTGGTATTTATCCAGCGGTTGACCCCCTTGATTCCCAATCGAGAATTCTTGACCCGAATATTGTAGGATGGGAGCATTATACCGTTGCCAGGCAGGTCCAGCAAGTCCTTCAGAGATACAAGGACCTTCAGGATATTATCGCCATTCTTGGAGTCGAAGAGCTCTCTGAAGAGGATAAGATCATCGTAGCTAGGGCAAGAAAAATCCAAAGGTTCCTATCACAACCTTTCCATGTTGCCGAGCAATTTACCGGTCTTCCTGGTAGATATGTAAAGCTTGAGGATACTATCAGAGGTTTCAAAGAGATCCTTGAAGGCAAACATGATGAGCTTCCCGAGCAGGCATTTTACATGGTAGGCACAATCGAGGAGGCTGTGGAGAAGGCTAAGAAGCTCCTTGAAGGATAAAAGGAGGAGATATGGCAAGAATCTTATTAGAAATTATAACGCCAGAGCGGGTGGTGGTAAGAGAAGAGGTGGACGTTGTTACAGCCCCCGGTGTGGCGGGTGAGTTTGGAGTGCTAGCAAACCATTGCCCAATGGTTGCTGGGATAAAGATCGGTCCACTTAGATACAAAGTGGGAGATAAAGAAGAATGGGTAGCGGTAAGTGGAGGTTTTTGCGAAGTCTCGGGAAATAAGATAACCTTTTTTGTGGAAGCAGCAGAAAGAGCTTATGAAATAGATGTTGAAAGGGCATTGAGAGCAAAAGAAAGGGCAGAAAAGAGGATTCAAGAATACTTAGCCGGAGCAGAAAAGGTCGATTATGCGAGGGCTCGCGCTGCTCTTCAGCGAGCTCTCACCCGCCTTTTAGTTGCAGAACGAGGGAGGTCTGGCGTTCCAAGATAATTGAGTGCCCATCAAGAGGGGAAAGCTAAGCTACGCTCCCTTTTTTTAGCAAAAAGGGAAGCTTTAAACGAAGCTTTAGTCAAAGATCTATCTTGTAAAATTTCTCAAGAAGCATTTAAATTCATTTTACTCCAAGGATTTACAAAACTAGCCTTTTACATGGCTAAGGGGAAGGAAGTATCTCTTTCTAAGGCTATTGGTAAATCTTTTATAGAGGGAAAAGAGGTATACTTACCTAAGACCTGGATTAAAGAGCGGAGGTTAACCTTTCATAGGGTCTACAGTTTTTCCGACCTTGTGCCAGGTCCATTTGGACTTCTTGAACCAAATCCGAAGAACGAGGAGACAGATTTAGGTTCTTTAGAAGTTATATTTATCCCTGGTTTAGCCTTCGATGTGAGAGGTTATAGGCTTGGATATGGTGGGGGTTTTTATGATAGGATGTTAAGAGAAGCGAGCGCCTTAAAAGTTGGCGTTTGTTATTCCTTTCAACTACTGGAAAGCTTGCCCGTTGAGCCTCACGATGTTCCTGTTGATTTAATCTTAACCGAAGACAGGATCATCCAATGTCAAAGACTTTAGTTGATGTTTTAAGAAAAAATTACGAAAACCTTTTAGAAAGAGTGGAGAAGGCTTGTTTGAGGGCAGGGCGAAGCCTTGAAGAGGTAAAGATACTTGGGGCAAGCAAAGGACAGAGCGAGGAAAAGATAAGGGTTCTATATTCCTTAGGTTTAAAGCTTTTTGGTGAAAACTATGTTCAGGAAGCTGAAAAAAAGATAAAGAATTTAGCGGACCTTGACATTGACTGGCATTTCATAGGTAGGCTTCAGACAAACAAAGCTAAAAAAGCAGTAGCTCTTTTTAGCACCATTCATTCCTTAGATAGACTGTCTTTGGCAGAAGAGCTCGAAAAAAGGGCAAGGTTTTTGAATAAAAGAATAAATGTTCTAATTGAGGTAAACATTGGACATGAAGCAACCAAAGCCGGTGTCTTTGAGGAAAATTTAGAAGAATTTGTAAAGGAGCTAAAGGGGTTCCTTAATCTTAACCTGATTGGTCTTATGTGTCTTCCTCCTTTGACAGAGCATGAAAGGAAGACGAGGTTTTATTTTCAAAAGATGAGAAATCTGTTTGAAAGGATTAAGCCTTTAGTTGGAGAAGGTTTCACTCAACTTTCCATGGGAACAAGCTCTGATTTTGAGATTGCGATAGAAGAGGGTGCAACTATCATAAGAATAGGGACGCTACTTTTTGGTCCAAGGA
>JGI20130J15133_1003084_pt1 | contig 11726 bp, 10 predicted proteins | sample WasSprMetagenome_FD_15133 | JGI IMG/M metagenome (IMG submission 15133) | reverse complement strand
TTCTTTCAATTCTATTATAGATATTCTGCACTCTACTTCTTCTATTAGAGATTTGGGGATCTATTCGGTTCTATCATTTTAATTTTACTCAATCTGATTTTTAAGTTTTTCGTTGTCATGCGTTCCATTAATGTGATTTACTTTGTGATGTTCTTGAAACCTCATGGACTACATAACCATCATTCCCAAGGTCTACCTTGGGAATTCTACCATAAGGAATGAATGGCTTTCCTTATGGTAGAATTTGTTTGATCTATCAGTTGAGATCTTGCGATGGTGAGCCACGCGTGTTCCTAAGGTGTTCTTGGGAATGGTCTTGTTTTAGGGAATGGAATTTATAATTTTAGTTGTTGTGTTTGGCTTGGGTTGTTCTTATTCTTTTAGTTCTTCTATTTCCCATATTACTGTTCCGTTTGGGTCTGGGCATTGGATTGTTTTTGTTTTTGGTAGCCAGTCTCTCTCCTCGACTATGTTTCTTTGTTTTGCAGGTATTAGTGGTAGTATGCTTGCTAGTGCGTAGATACATACGTGTTTATTTCTTCCTGGGAAGCTTAGTCTACCGCCGTCTACTCTGAAGCAGTCGCCTACGATGTGGTTTTCACACCTACCTCTGATTTCCTTTACTTTAATTAGGAGTGGTTTCATTACCTCACCCTAGGTGAGGAATGATATCCACCCATATATAAGTATTAGTATTACCATGACAGGCATAGCGAACCTAACCCAGTAGTACAGGATTCTCCAAGTGATGTTCTGATCGTTGGTGTTGAGTTCCTTAAGTAGTTCAGAGGTTCTTACGAACCAACCGAATGCTAAGATTGAGAATAAGGAGGCTAACGGTAACATAGTACTACCCCATAGTAAGTCGTTGTAGAGGAGTACCTCAATACTTAAGATCGATGGGATACCGAGTACTACCTCAGCAACCCCCATCAAAACAGCTGCAGACCTCCTCGAAACCCCGTAATTACTTAAGGCATCAATGAATATCTCAAAACCAGGTACAGCTGAGAGTAGTGCTGCGAAGAGTAACGCAGTAAAGAATAACGTTGAGATCAGCCTCCCATAACTCAGTTGACGGAAGATCTCAGGTAGGGTTATGAAGGTGAGTGGGGGACCACTACCCGGACTCACACCAAATACGAAGGTGAGTGGTAGGATAGCTAAACCAGCTATGATGGACGCTAAAGTATCTCCGAAAGCGGTATATACAGCAGCCCTAACAACCCCATACCTCCTAGACATGTAGGAACCGTAGATGAAGATCCATGTAGACCCAAGCCCTAAGGAGAAGAATACCTGACCCATAGCAGCTAAGACAGTCATACCGGTAACCCTACCCCAATCAGGTCTTAAGTAGAATGTCAAACCATCAACTGCTCTAGGCAGGCTAAACACGTAAACAGCTACTAAGACTAAAACTAAATACACTACAGGCATCATAAACTTACTCACTAATTCAATCCCCCTCCTAACACCACCAGAAACAATCAACACACAGAAGGTAATCACTAAAGCATGCATCACCAACTGTAGTATGGGGGAGTTAGTAAGTCCTTCAAAGACAGTTCCTACACTAACCCCCTCCTCAAAGAGGACACCAGACACCGACAGTATCAAGTACCATAAAACCCAACCAACCACGACTAAGTAGTAAGCTACAGCTGCTAAAGCAGTCACCAACAAGATAACACCTATAACCCTACCACCAGGCATCCCCAACCTCACGAAAGCCCTGAAAGGACCACAACCAACATACCTCGAAATACTTAACTCAACAATCAGTCCTGGAATCCCTAAAGTTAAGACTAAGACTAAGTAGATAACTAAGAATGAAGCACCACCAAACATACCTAACATATACGGGAACCTCCACACATTACCTAACCCAACAGCCACACCAATCAATGATAACGCCAACCCTAACTCAGAACTCCAAGTCTCCCTACTAGAACCACCCATACACACCACCCCTAACCCGGTAGTAAACCCATACGACGTAAGTCCTCCACAACATCTCTTAAGCCGAGCTCCTCAAGCTTCCTAGCAGTAGGTATACCTGACCTCACATCCCAACCACGGACCCTGTAATACTCATCAAGCATTAAGTCCAACTCAATAACATGACCTGCAGAAGCACCTACCTTAAGAGGTTCCCTCAAGAATCTCTCAGGTAATACATCATGTTCTCTCCTCACACCCTCCCTAACATCGTAAACCCTCTCTAAATTCACTATCCTCTCACCAATAGCTTCAACCTCAGCTACTGAGAGGGTCATACCGGTTACAGCCTCAACAAGCTTAGCAACCTTCTGATAGTTAAGTATGTCCATATTCTCAGCAAGATTCTTACAAACACCTAAAGAATCAACTAAAGCACATAAGTTCTCATAATACGCTACAAGCCTACCCTTACCCCTCACACCAAGCCTAAGAGTAGCTTCAGACTCACCAAACATCCTCAACCCAACCTCAGGGTCATCACTAAGCTCTATAAACGGTTCAGACCTTAGGTGGTCAGCACCCCTACTCGAAACAGCGAATCCGAGGCCATACCCCTTCAAACCCCTAGGATCTGCCTGAATCATCTCAAGCCTCTTCACATGAAATGCTATTTCAAGCCCCTTACCGAGTTTCTCAGCAGCTGCAACAACACCATCAGCAAGTACGTCACCAAACCCCCTCCTATAAGCTATATCCATCAAGAGCTCCATAACCACCTCCATATCCCCCCACTCAAGACTTAACCCACCAACCTCCTCCCTACTCAGAACACCTCTAGAGTAGAGTTCCATAGCCCACGACAACACCTCACTAACTGATATAACATCCATCCCGAGGTCGTTAACTAACTCTATAGCCTTCAAAGCCTTATCAAGGTCTTTATTCCCTATCCGTACGGTCATACCTGCTAAAGCCTCATACTCAGGACCCTCGCTAATGAAGCACTCACTAAATCTCTTCACGACGAAGACACGACTACACGGTACCACACAGGAGAAACACGCCCTATTCTTCACGTTATACCTCAGAGCCAACATCTCACCACTAACTTCAAACGCGTACGGTACTTCAGGCTCTGTAAAGTGTTTACCAGGGAGTACACCGATCTTATTAGCAGCCATGAGGATCCTACTAGTACCCATCACCCTCCTAGGCCAGTACTGCTCATGACTATAGACCTCAAACTCGACCTCCTCAACTAACTTTTCGAAAAGCTCCGGCTTAGCAACCTCTACATACCCATCACCCCTCACAGCAATAGCCTTAAGACCCTTCGAAGCCATAACAGTACCTAAGCCAGTCCTAGCAGCAGGTCTAGACCTATTAAAGAATATACCTGAAAACCTCACTAAATTCTCAGCAGCCGGCCCAACCACAGCTATCTGTACCCCAGGATCCCCAACCTCCCTCCTAATAGCTTCGTAAGCCTCCCTAACCCTCATACCCCACAACCCATCAGCATCTCTAACCTCTACAGCACCATCATGAATGTATAGGTAGACAGGCCTACTACTACGCCCCTCAATAACTACCTGGTCGAAACCCGCATACTTTAACTCAGGGGCGAAGTGACCCCCAACATTCGAATCACCGAGGATCCCAGTCTGCGGGGACTTAGCAGTCACGTTAAGCCTAGCACCGAGTGGGAATCCAGTACCAACTACAGGTCCAACACCGAAGAACAACTTATTCTCAGGTGATAACGGGTTAACATCGGGTGATACCTCATAATACAGCCTCACTACGTTTAGACCTCTACCTCCTAAGTAAGCCCTAACCAACCCCTCCTCAAGCTCTACAACCCTAACCTCCCTAGTAGTTAGGTTAACCCTTAATACCCTACCTACGTAACCGTAAAACCTACTTAACCCTGACACGAACACCCCACCTCTCAAGGAGCTTACCGAACTCAGTAAGTGCTAACTCATAACGCCTACCTAAACCCTCAACACCAACTACCTCTACCTCAGTCAACGGATACAGAGATAAGGCATTAGTCGGACACTTCATAACACAGACAGCCCTCCCACCACATAAATCACATATTAGTGGGAACCCATTCACAGGGTCTTTAAAGACTGCTCCGTAGGGGCAGGCATCTAAACACCTACCACACCTAACACACTTCATACGTTCTAACCTAACCACACCATCACTACCTACGTAGAGAGCATCTGTAGGGCATACAGACACACAGGTAGCTTGAACACATTGCTGACAGACTATAGGGAAGTCCATCCCTATAACATCATCCTTAATAACTCTAATCCTCGAGAACGATGTTGAGAACACCTTCTCATGTGTGAAGGAACACCAAACCTCACAATACCTACATCCAGAACATTTAGACAGGTCTACTACTACGTGAAGACCCATTGGCGCATAGGAACACCTCATAACACTACAGGTAAGACTATATAAACATTACGGTGATATAAGAATGAAAAACCTACAACTACAACCCAATACACTTCAAAAACCATTCAATATTAGGTCGTAGGAGGTACCTCAAGTCAACCTCCTATCCCTAGGCCCTATATGACCTACCTCAGTCTGTACTATAACTGTCTTCAACCCCCTATCCTCAAGTACTTTCTTCACCTCAAGCATCTCATTAACTGTAGGCCTCCTCAACCACCTCCTTCTGAATGTTGGGAAGTAGTCAAGCACTGTCACCTGTATTGTCGGGTCTATAGAGTATATCTTATCACCTGCTTCAGCAACCTCATCCAACGTTATTAAGTCCTTATTATATATCAGACCTACACCTAAGTACACCCTATCCCTGTAGTTATCGTATATGTACTTCACAGCTTCCCAAGCTGTCTGTAAGTACTTCATAGCTAATTCCCTATCATCAATACCTGTAACCCTCATGTAAGTCTCAACACGTACACACTTAGGTTCAACACCGATGTTATTACATCCAACATCAACTAACTCATCAATATAGTCACGAGTTAATACAGTACCGTTACTATCTAAGTGTTTCCTAACTCTAGACTCAACCCTACTACTAACATATCTGAAGAACTCAACCAACCACCTACGATTAATCGTCGGTTCACCACCACTGATAGCGATACCCTTAGTCCTATACCTCCTATGGTAGTGAATAACTAACCTACCTACCTCCTCAGGAGTCATAGGTGTTGATACGTTATCGTAGGTTACGTGGTAGTTCTGACATTGAGGACATCTAAGATTACATCCAGCAACCCATACAGCAGTTTCAACATATTCTAAGTAGTTAACCTCCCACCAAGGAGTACCCTTACCACCAACTAAGTGTGGTTCAGGACCGTGTACAATCCTTAAAGGTTTAAAACCCTCAACATCAAGTCCAACCCTCATACCGTCCCTAACAGGAGTTATACAACTACGTTCTAACGTAGAATCGATAACAACTGCACAAGCCCAACAACCACCAGTCCTACAAGCAAGACTAACACCTCCAGAACCTACAGGGTTGAAGGAAATACCGATAAGTTCTAAAGCCTTAGCAACAGTAACGTTACGTGGGACTTTAAACTCAATACCGTCAATGTAGACCCTCACTAAATTACTTGTATCTAAGGGAGACTCAACTAATTCCCTAGCCTCATAAGGACAAGCGTAGAAACATGAGAGACAACCAACACAATCACCTAGAGAGTAACAACTACTAACTAAGTTACAGAAACCACAGTGAAGACACTTACTATGGTTTACCCTAACTACGTAGTGTTTACTGATTAACAACCACCACACGGTATTAGGGTTCAGAGATTAAATGAGTTCAACCTACTAAGTAATAGGTATTACAGCTCTTAAATCACGTACTACCTTAGTCTTCACCCCGTAGACAGCCTCTATAACATCCTCCCTCATAACGTCGTCTACCCTACCCATAGCGTATATCCTACCTCGACTTAAGAATATCACCTTCTCAGCATACCTATAAGCTTGGGTTAGGTCGTGGAGTGATGTTATTATAGTTACTCCCCTCTCCCTCGATAACTTCTTAATCAGGTTGAGTATAGCTACCTGATACCTAATATCTAGGTTTGACGTCGGTTCATCAAGTAGTAGTATACGTGGTTCAGCAGCTAAAGCCCTCGCTATGAGGACCCTCTGAAACTCACCACTACTTAACTCAGTAACATCCCTATCAACTAAGTACTCAGCATCAACATACTTTAAATACCTTAACACCACCTCTAAGTCCTTAGAAGTCGGTATGAAGTCTATATAGGGCTTCCTACCAGTTAATACGAAGTCAACCACCCTCACACCACGTACTAAGTTCACGTGTTGCGGTACGAAACCAACCAGCTTCGCAATATCAATCCTACCTAACCTGGAAACACTCTTAGAGTCTATATATACAGAACCCTTAACAGGTCTTAAAATACCGTCTATAGTCTTAAGCAACGTAGTCTTACCACTACCGTTAGGCCCTAACACAGCTACGACCTCACCCTCACCAACATCTAACGAGACATCATCAAGTACTTTAAAACTACCGTACCTAACCTCAACACCTAAAACCCTCACTACAGCCACTAACCGCCACCTCTGAGGAGGAGGTAAAGTAGTAACGGTGCCCCAATAAGGGATAACACAATACCTGCTGGTAGGAAGACCGGACTCACAACAGTCCTCCCAACATCATCAGCTACTAACAGTAGTATCGCCCCTACAAGCATTGACGTCGGTATCAAGTACCTATGACTACTCCCGACGACAAGCCTCGCTATATGAGGTGCTACTAAGCAGAGGAAAGCAACTACGCCAGTGAAGGCAGTTACGACTGAGGTCCCGAGAGCACTAGCTAAAGTCACCTCCAGCCTAAGCCTCCTCGGATCTACACCACTAGCGTAAGCCATATCATCACCGAGGGAGATCAAGTCTAGGTCGAGAGACCTGATTATGTAGTACGTAGTAAGTACCCCCGCAACAACAGCCATGACCTTAACCGCTACCCAGTCAGCCCTACCTACATCACCGAAAGTCCAGAAAACAACCATAGCTACCTGAAGCTCATTCAACGCTAAGTACTGAACCAAGCTTAGAATAGCTTGGTAGAAGAAACTCATAGCTATCGCAGCAAGTATTAAAGCCCTCTCAGTAAGTTTAGCCCTATAAGCTAGAGTAAGGATTATAAACACTTGAAGAAGTGATGATATGAAGGCGAAGACTGGTAGGACGTACGGATTATAAGCATATACAACCCTATACTGAGTAACACCACTAAATCCAAGTATTAAGGATAACGCAACACCAAGTGCTGCTGCATGGGAAATACCTAGAGTGAAGGGTGACGCCATAGGATTCCTAAGGACTGCCTGCATACAAACCCCTCCAGCACCTAAGATAACACCTGCAGTAACTGATGTCAACACCCTCCTAAGCCTTAACATCAAGGCAGTCCTAACCTCCGTAGGAATACCCTCAACACCTAGTAGGAGCTTAAATACGTCGAAGAACGTATTCCCGAGAGTCCCGATAGACACTGATATAGGTATGAGTAGAAAGAGTAGAACCAACATCACGACAAGAGAGAATCTCCTTAACTTAAATAACCTCTCAACACCATCCATACGTTAGCTACACCTAAACACATCACTTAGATTTACAAAGCCTGGATACCCACTACTGATAAACTCTTGATAGAGGGGCTTACCAACAAACATCTTAAAGACCTCATCACCCTTCTGAATAGGGTCGACATCAGCGAATGCTTCAGGGTATAATACCTTACCTATGAAGTAAGCATCCGCAAACACGGTTGCAACATTCGTATGGTACCAGTTAAACGGTAAGACCCCGTAGACCCTACCCTCCCTAAACGCCTTAAGACTACAGTACTGCCCTCTATTCCTAGAGAAATCATCTAAGACAACTCTTAAGTTATTCTCATCAATGAATATGTAGTCAGGCTGCACCTTCAGTAAGTACTCAAAGTCTACCTGTACATAACCGCCTTCAGGCTTCAAATCATCAACTATAGATGAAGTGTTTAACAGTTTAAGAGGGGCAAACCTCGCCTGCGATGCTGTGAAGGGCTGAGCACCCGTATATGATATAGCACCTATATAGACTGAAGGCCTACCCTCCCTACCCTTAACCCTGTCCTGAAGGTCCTGAACTAAGGAATCTATATATGTTACTAACTGCTCCGCCCTCCCCTCCTTACCGAGGACTTTACCAAGTAGTGTTAGGGTCTTCTTAAGGAATTCTATATCTACATAACCAGCAACACCGTAGTCAACAACTAAAACAGGTACTCCAACCTCTACCTCAAGCCTCTCAGGTGGGTACTGACTAACATACCCTCTATACATTATTATTAGTTGGGGTCTTACCTGCATAAGCATCTCAGGGTTTGGGGGGTTTCTAGGGCCTCCAGGACCTATTACAGGTAGTTTTTTAAGTAGGTCACAGTACGCCATAGCGTAGTCCCTCCCAATACAGCCCTGCTGCTCAAGCTGTTCAACACCAACGAGAACATCAGTTGCGTTAAGGTATGTTATAAGCCTCAACATCCCTGGACCAATCGCTACAACCCTACTGAGGTTTTGAGGTATCCTAACAGACCTATTCATCACGTCCTTAACCACTACGTACTCTTCCTTCATGGTCTGTGTTGGAGTCGGTGTTTGTGTAACTGTCTCCCCTACTGTTGGTGTCATAGTATGTGTTAGTGATTTAGATATTACTGAGAGGTAGCTGTATGTTATAAGAGATGAGGATATAGCGGTAAGGATTAGGAGTATGAGGACTTTCATAGTAAACCTCATTGAATCCCCAAAACCTAAACATTTAATTGTCTAACAACTCTGAATGGGATTCTGAAAGATGTTGAAATACCTCTACCAACTACTGCAGGTACCTCCCTACCTACGCATGTAGTACAGTACGGCTTCCCCTCAATAAACACAGCTTTTGGAGCCATCACCAGTTCTCCACATTTAGAGCAACGAATACTTTCGAATATAGGTGCTCTTTCAGGCTCCTCAACAACCTCTACCTCCTGAATAATGAAGTCCTCCTCAGGTAACTCAGCCATCCTTAAACCTACCTCCTCCCACACTTTATGAAGTTCTCCTACCTCCTCATCAGTACCTATCCTCTCAATAACAACCCTTCTGAAGAGTTCTAGAGCTTCTCTTGGGAAGTACTTCTCCTTAAGCTTCTCAGAATCTATATAGACTCTAACCCCCTTCCTCCCACCCCTCCTAAACACAGTTAACGCATTCTTCCCAGTATCAACATATATCAAGGAGTTATTACCGAGGGTACATCCAGTCGCTACCTGAACACCATCAGCAAAACAGTTATTCACCTCAACAACAGCTACGATATCCTCCCTTATAGTCTCAACAGCCCCAGCCCTCCCAACACCTAACCTACTCAAAGCTACCTCAGCAGCCCTCAAACCTAATACCACAAACGGGCATATATGACCGTGGAACTCCTTAACCCTCCTAATAAACTCCTCACTCACCATCAGTACACCCAAACTCTAGATAGGTACACCAATTTAAATCTTTAGTAAGGACTACCTTCAAGAAAACCTAGAACATAAGACTGTAGACTACATCAACACGTGATGACTATATCAGGTTATGAACCCCTCATTAATGACTGTTTATCAAATTCAAAACCTCATAAGTTAATTAAAGCTATATACCTCGTAACTATATCAAACATATTATATTAGGTATTAAATTGTGTGGAGCGTTTCCCCTCTAACGGTACTTGTACCCCGTTAGTAGGGTTGGGCCTTTGTGTGAGTTCATTAGCTTCACCCACACCTCATGAGCCCCAGTCGAGCCTAACGCCATGAGGCTCCCATCTGAGGGTATAGGTTCATCACTACTCAGTACACCTCACTACAGTACGGACCATAGGGTCTAAATAATTATAGGGTCTTAGATCTTTAAACATTACCCTATAGAGCCGGGTATCTACAGCTATTCACAACTGCCTAAACTTATCATCAGTCCTGTAACAGCCTCCACTCAATTGATTGTTGATGACCTTCACAGTATACCGAATTAACTTAAATTAATTACTTCGTAGGTTATGAGGTGTTAGTGTGGGTGTGATGGATTACTTAAGCGGTAGGTGTGTGTTTTGCTTCGCTATCGGTGGTGGAGGTGATGTAGCTACTGCTGCTATGCTATCCTTAGCACTCCGTAGGTATGGTTTTAAATCATATGTAGGTAGTGTTGTTTGGGAGAGGTATGTTGTAGACCCTGTCCCAGGACCTATAAGGTTTGATGACGTTTTAGGCGGTAAGTACATCGGTAATTACTCAATACTTGTTGACGACCGTGTTAAGGCTGTTAGGGGTGGTAGGGAAGTAGTTTTCCAAGCAGTCAACACAGCTAAAGTACTTAAGGAACCAGTAGCTATAGTTGATATATCTAAGGGTGTCTACGGTGTTTGGAAGGGTTTAGAGGAGGTTTTAAGCTACTTCGGATGTGATTCAGTATTAAGTGTTGATGTAGGTGGTGATGTACTAGCTACTGGTTTTGAGGATGAGTTATGGAGTCCTCTAGCAGACTTTATAGGGCTTACAGCAACTACTAAAGTCAAAGGCGTCATAGCCGTACACTCACCAGGTTCTGACGGTGAGTTAAGTCAGGAATACGTACTCAGTAGGATCTCAGTAATCGCTAGACATAACGGTTACTTAGGTATTAGAGCCGTAGATCATGAAGACATCAAGAACCTAGAAATGTTATTAGAATTAGTTGAGAGTGAAGCTAGTAGAGCCACCCTACTAGCATATAGAGGTGATTACGGCTTTATAGAGTTAAGAGGAGGTTCTAGGAGGACATACATAACACCTCTAAACCTCTTAACATTCCTACTCAAGTCAGAGAAAGTGTATGAGTTAAACCCAGTAGCTAAGACATTAGAAGACACTAAGGACATAGACGAAGCTAGGAAGAAGTTAAACTCATTAGGAATAACCACAGAGTTAGACCTTGAGGAAGAAGTATATAAGTTAATACTTAAGGGAGTTAGAGTAAGCGGTGATGTATTAATAAGTATTAAGGAGAGACTTAAAGAGAGAATCAGCAAAGGGTGAGGACATCACCCATCAGCTCTTCCCTCACTCATCACATGTTGAAGTAAGCCTAAGGATAACACCTCAACAAACCACTAAGAAGTAAAACGTTAGAGATTTAAATAAACCTCACCCTAAACTCAAGCATACCTCACAACCAAAAACAAACTTATTACATAGCTAGTAAGTATTAAGTAGGGGGTAACGATAGCGGTAATGAGTATTGAAGAGAAGAGGAAGATCCTTGAAACTCTTGAGAAGGATGTAGAATTTAGATATGCTTTGATGGGCTTACTAGGATATAGAGAACTCCTAGATAGGTTCTCGAGGTTAGAAGAAGAGCAGAGGAAGTTATGGGAAAACCAGAATAGGTTATGGGAAGAGGTTAGAGCATTAAGAGAAGGTCAGAACAAACTTTGGGAGAATCAGAATAGGCTTTGGGAGGAGGTTAGGAGTCTTAGGGAAGGTCAGAATAAGTTATGGGAGGAAGTTAAAGCATTAAGGGAGAGTCAGAATAAGTTATGGGAAGAGGTTAGGGCTCTAAGAGAAGGACAGAATAAGTTATGGGAGAATCAGAACAGATTATGGGAGGAAGTTAAAGCATTAAGAGAAGGTCAAAATAAGTTATGGGAGAACGTTAGTAGGTTATGGGAAGAAG
>JGI20130J15133_1003083_pt1 | contig 11728 bp, 12 predicted proteins | sample WasSprMetagenome_FD_15133 | JGI IMG/M metagenome (IMG submission 15133) | reverse complement strand
AAGGACGGGATCGGCAAGTTCAAGATAGGTGGGGATATCAGGGTTAGGGTTGACAGCACCAGGGCAGACATTGAAAGAAATGCCTTTATGCTTGGAATGATGCCGACTATGTTCAATTATTTTAAATATTTAGGTGTAATTCCATCAACAGCATATTTGTCCGATATGTTTGGTAACGACCTAACAAATGTCTATGCTCAGTTTGCGAAGAAAACAAAAAGCCACAAGGATGATAACGATTCCCTTTGGACAAACAGGCTAAGGCTTGACCTTTCTGTAAAGCCAACTGAAGATACTGTAGTTAAAGTCAGGCTTGCCTACCAAAAGGCTTGGGGTGAAACGGATGATTATTTTGCCCCTTACCTCTTCTTCCCGATGAAGAACAACTTTACCCTTGGCGCAAGACCAGCTGACAACACCCTCTATGTGGACAGAGCCTACTTCAACTGGTCTAACCTCTTTGGAAAGCCCATCTGGATCTCTTTTGGGCGCAGACCAACTACCCACGGTGTTCCTCTGGAGATCAGGGAAGGTATAGACAATAGGGATGCTACGCCCACTGCTATTAACATTGATGTGCCCTTTGATGGTGCTACCATTGGTTATGACTGGGGAACGGGTAGGGCAAGGTTCTGCTATGGAAGGGGCTTTGAGTCTGGGTTTAAAACTCCCATTGACCGGGCAAAGGATGATGTAGAGTTCTACGGCTTTAACATCGACCTTTATGACGATAACGACATGTTCCTCAACTTCCAAGCCTTCAAGGCTCAAGACATAATGGACTTTCCAAGCGGAGAAATGTACATGTTTAACCCCGCTTTTGGTATGTATATGCCAGCTCCAACGCGTGGAAAAACAAACCTTGGAGACCTATACGAGATCGGTTTGACCTGGTCCCACAAGAATGTAAAATTCTTCAACCTTGAGGGCTTAGACTACTTTATCTCTCTCGGTATGAGCATTGCTGAACCAAAAGCCATCGGTAAAATGCCTATGACCATGTTCTTCTCCGATGGCGACGAGGTCATTTCTCTCCCAATGACCCTTTACTACACTTTACTTAATGGAATGAGCCTTGACCCAACTCAAATTAAGAAGAAGACCCGCACCGGTTATGCGGTGTATGCTGGAGTTAGGTTCCCCATTCCTCAGGTTTGCGGGGCAAAGCTTGGTCTTGAATACAACTATGGCTCTAAGTGGTGGATGCCCTTCCACATCAGCTCTGACGACCCATACATGAACAAGCTTTCAACCCGCGGTCATGTGGCTGAAGTATACTGGCAGCAGGACCTACCAGTCGGAGAAAAGCTTGTCAAGAACGGAAGAGCCCTCCTCAGGGTAGGCTTCCAATACTATTGGTTTGATTACTACGGCTCTGGAAACTGGCTTGAGACCCCAAGGAAGATCAGCGACATCAGGAAGTGGGCAAAGTCTAGCGACCTTAATAAGGTCATGAAAGCCATGACCATGTATGTGCCCATCGACACCATGTGGAACCTTTACGGCTCTCTCGAACTCTTCTTCTAAAACTTGATAGACAATAAGCAAGTTAANACCCCGGGGCTAAATCCCCGGGTTTTTTTATTTTTGCTCATTAGCTGTCAATCTTTCCTTTATCCTCTTTGCTAAGCTTAAATTAAACCCTGGAAGCCTTGCTATCTCTTCTAAGCTTGCCTGAGAAAGCTCCTCAAGGCTTGAAAAATGGGTAAGCAAGGTCTTTTTCCTCTTTGGACCAAGCCCAGGGATGCTGTCAAGTAGCTCAGAAGAAAAGTCTAACCTTTCTTTAGTTTTTTCTGCAAAAGACTTGGCGAAGCGATGGGCTTCCTCCATCACCCTCCAGATAAAATGGTAAACCCTTTCATGCTTTGGCAAAAATACAGGGTTTTTCCTACCCGGAAGATAAAGCTTTTCTGGGGCTCTTTTTTCGTTTTTGGCAACACCTGCTAAGGCAACCTCGGTTATACCTAAATCCTCAGCAGCTTGAAGGGCTGTTTGGAGATGCCCCTTTCCTCCGTCAATGAGCAAAACATCAGGCAAGTTCCCTTCCTCAAGCCCTCTTCTTAGCCTGCGATAAACAACTTCATAGAGCATGGAGTAGTCGTCTCGCCCTTCGCTCTTTATGTGATAGTGGCGATACCTTGTTTTATCAGGCTCGCCCTCAAAGAAGCAGACGATCGCTCCAACCCTTGCCGTGCCCGCATACTGCGAAAGGTCAACAGCCTCAACAAACCGAGGAAGGTCAGGCATCCGCAAAAGCCTTGCCAGCTCTTCAGCAAGCCCATCATGCCAGGGCTTCTCTTTCCTTAACTGAGAAAGCCTAAAATGCTCAAGGTTTTTTTGGGCTATCTCCAAAAGGTAAGAATACTCTTCCCCCTTTGGCAAGGGGGAAACAATTACTTCTCTTCCAGCAAGGTCTGAAAGGGCTAAGGCTAACTCTTCTTGGTTTTCTTCCTGCCAGCTAAGGTAGACTTTATCTGGTATAACTTTCCCCTCGCTGTAGTATTGAATGATAAGGGATTTTAGGGCGCCCTCTTCCTCGATAGGTTTCTTTAGCCTAAAGGGTTGGAAACCGTAAAGATAGCCAAACCTCACAAAAAGAACTATCAAGTATAGGTCTTCGTCCTCAAGCTTTGCGTGCCAGAGGTCAAAGTCTTCAGCTGTAGAGAGGACTACGGCCTGTTTGTTTAAAACTTCCTCAAGCTCTAGAATTCTATCCCTAAGGAAGGCTGCCCTTTCAAACTCAAGCCTTTCAGCAAGCTCAAACATCTCTGCCTTCATCTTATCAAGGAGCTCCCTTGCCTTACCCTGGAAAAAGTCAACTACGCCTTGCACGAGCTTGGCATACTCTTCCCTTGGCACATCTCTAACGCAAGGGGCAAGGCATTTTTTTATCTGATAGTAGACGCAGGGAGCCCTCCTTCGCCTCATCTCAGCTAGGGTGCATCTTCTTAGCGGAAAAGTCTTAGAAAGGAGCTTAAGTATCTCTCTTATGGCTTTTGCCGAAGTAAAAGGACCAAAGTAGAGGGCTTTATCTCCCTTTTTTCTTTTTCTCACTATTTGGAGGGCAGGATATTCCTCGTTTAAGTTTATGCGGATGAGGGGATAGTTTTTGTCGTCTTTTAGAAGGACATTGTATTTTGGGCGGTATTTTTTGATTAAGGTTGCTTCAAGGAGGAGAGCCTCTTTTTCTGTGCGAGTAAGGATGTATTCAAGCTCTTTTGCCGTATCTAAAAGCCTTTGAATTTTAGGAGAAAGATAGCCGTTTCGGAAGTAGCTTGAAATCCTTGCCCTAAGGTCCTTTGCCTTGCCTACATACAGGACCTCACCTCTGGCATCTTTGTAAAGATAAACCCCGGGCTCGTTCGGTATCTTATCAAGTTCAAGCTGAGAAAGGGGGATGTTCATATGTGCTTACAATGTGTTAAGCTACCTTTGAAAGTTTGTTCTGTTGACTTGGTTTTTCAAGTTCTTCAAACTTTTTTCGCCAAAGTTCAAGCCTTGCCCTCATCTCTTTGATGGTTGCTGTTTGAGCAACCGCAAGGTCTTGAGGAGAAGGGTCTGCTGGGGCAAGGGCAGCTCGCCTAACGATTTCCATCTTTTGGATAGTCTCCTCAGGGGTTGGCTCTTCAGAAACATCTATGCTAACTTCTCCCCCAGTGATGTAAAGCCTGCCATCAGGACCCCTGGTATACTCATACCGGACGGCACCAGCATATTGCCCACCTACTACCTTATGAGCCATCTCGTGAGCGATAACCCTTGCCTCTATTCTCTTTAGCCTTTCTACTGCCATTCGAACCTTTTGCTCCTCAATCTGGTCCTTAGATTTAGCGCAAGAAGTTTGATTATAGGATAGATTATCTTTCGAAGCCGGATTGAAAGAAGGGTTTATAAGATAAGCTCCGGGTCCCGGCACAAACATTTTTCACTTTAAGCTATGCTTTTTTAATAATTTTAATACAAACTTTGGAAACTTTTTAGTAGAGCTAAAGGCTCGTTGTTTAACAAAATTTTTACGATTCCTTATTAGGTTCCACCCCCCCTTTCTGTCTAAGTATACTTCCACCCACCTTGAATCCTTGTTTGAAAATCTTATGATAAGATTAAAAGACCAAAGGGAGGTGAAGGGACATGAAATTTCGTTGGATTGAGCATCTGAACCAAGCTTTTGAAGCCTTCCTCGAGGACCTAACCTCCTTTGTCCCTGAAAAAAGTAGAACCCATCTTAAGAACGCCAAAAAGGAGATGCTTCTTGCTTTAAAGGAGCTTATCGAGAAGAAGATCGAAGAGCTTGAAAAACCAAAGAAAGAGGTAAAAAAGGTTAAGGTAGAGGCTGAGGAGTAGAGCCCAAGAGCATGCGGATAATCCTTTATACCGGAAAAGGCGGAGTTGGAAAGACCACTTTGTCTGCAGCAACAGCAGCTTATCTTTCATCCCTTGGGAAGAAAGTTTTAGTTGTCTCTGTAGACCCAGCTCACTCGCTTTCGGATGTGTTAGAGGTTGAGGTCGGTCCTGAGCCAAAGGCTATCGCTGAAAACTTCTTTGCTCAGGAGATAGATGTCTATTTTTCCGTAGAAAAATACTGGGGAAAGCTTCAAGAGTATCTTAGAAGTCTTCTCAAATGGCAGGGTGTTGAAGAGGTCTTGGCGGAGGAGATGTCCATTCTACCAGGGATGGAAGAGGTTTCTGCCTTCCTTTGGATAAACAGCCATGTTGAGGAAGGGAAGTATGATGTGATCATAGTTGATTCTGCTCCAACTGGTGAAACTTTAAGGTTTCTTAGTTTGCCTGATGCGGCAAGTTGGTGGATCACTAAGGTGCTACCTCTTCAGAGGAAGCTCATGAAGTTTATCCGCCCTGTGGCTAAAGTAGCAACAGATATGCCCTTGCCCGAAGAAGAAACTTACGACGCCCTCGAAGACCTTTTCAGACAGGTCTACAATCTTTACTATCTTTTGCAAAACCCTAAAGTTTCCTCAGTAAGGATTGTAATGAACCCCGAAAAGATGGTTCTAAGGGAAACCGAGAAGGCTTACACGTACCTTCATCTCTTTGGTTTTCCTGTGGATGCTATCTTGGTGAACAGGGTAGCTGAAAAAGAAAACTTTTTAGCAAGCATCCAGCAAAAATACTTAGAGGAGATCTATCAAAATTTCTACCCTACCCCTATATTTGAAGTGCCATATCTTAAAGAAGAGGTCCTTGGTCTGGAAAAGCTTAAAGAACTTGGAAGGCTTGTCTACGGCGATAAAGACCCAAGCGAGGTTTTCTATCAGGACAAACCCTTTGAAGTCTTTGAACAGGATGGAGACTTTGTGCTAAAGCTTCATCTACGAGAGGTCCCAAAGGAAAAGCTTGAAGTCTTTCACTCTGGTGATGAGCTAACCATAAGGATCGGCAATTTTAAAAAGCATTTCTTCCTCCCAAGGGTCTTGATCCACAAAGAGGTAAAGTCAGCAAAGATCAACCCTCCATATTTAGAAATTACTTTTGGTTAAAGGTCAAACTTTTCAAATCTCAACCCTGTGATTACTAATGGCAATATCGCATATTAATACCCAAGTTGGAATACCACATCCCTAACGCCGTTCATGTTAGCCTCAGCCCAAGCCGAGGGGCTTCCCTCCATATCCTTGCGAGGTGTAAGCTGAGGAACTTCCACTTTTTTCGTTAAAAATAAGATTTCTCGCTTCGCTCGAAATTGTCGCCCCGACCGAATGGAGAGGGCTCCCCTGGGAAAGTGTCTCGAACAATGTGAAGGATGCCTCGCTACGCTCGGCACGGTAGGCTGTAGGGACTTGTAAACCTCTCTTCCATCTATTAAAATTCTTTCTTGTATGAAAGAGTTTTTAATCATAGCCGGTCCTTGCGTTCTTGAGGACCTTGATACAGCCCTAACCATTGCCTCCTTTGTGAAGGAACTTTGCCAAAAACATGGCTTTTCCTACATCTTTAAGGCTTCTTTTGACAAGGCAAACCGCACAAGCCTTTATTCTTTTCGTGGACCAGGTTTAGAAAAGGGGCTTGAGATGCTTTCTGAGGTAAAAAGCAAGGTTGGTGTTCCGGTTACTACCGATGTCCATGAGACCTGGCAGGTTGAGCCCGTCTCCCAAGTAGCGGATGTTATTCAAATACCAGCCTTTCTTTGTCGCCAGACAGACTTGCTTGTAGCTTCTGGTAAAACAGGAAGGATTGTAAACATCAAGAAGGGGCAGTTTATGGCTCCTTGGGACATGAAGTATGCGGTAGAAAAGGCTCGGGTAGGCGCTCCAAAGGAGGTTTGGCTAACCGAGCGAGGGACAACCTTTGGTTATCGTAATCTGGTCGTAGATTTTCGTTCCCTTCTCATCATGAAGGAATACGCAGACCGAGTTATCTTTGATGCAACCCACAGCGTGCAACTTCCTGGTGGTGGGGAGGGAAGGTCGGGTGGAGAAAGGCAGTTTGTGGCTCCCTTAGCAAGGGCTGCGGTTGCTGTGGGGGTGAGCGGGCTATTTTTTGAGGTGCATCCTGAGCCGGATAAAGCTCTTTGCGATGGACCAAACTCTTTAGCTCTAAAGGACCTTCCAGAGCTTTTTTCCCAGATTGCCAACCTTTTAGCGGTTGCTCAAAGGCATGGATTTTCCTCCTGAGGTCCTTTCTCGAGCAAAAAGGGTTGAGCTCCTCCTTCTTGATGTGGATGGAATTTTGACCGACGGAGGCATTATCCTCACCTCCTCCGGAGAAGAGATAAAGGTTTTCTCCGTGCTTGACGGAATGGGGATTAAGCTTCTACAAAAAATTGGGGTTGAGGTAGGCATTGTTTCTTCAAGAAATTCTAAGGTAGTAGAGCACCGAGGAAGAGAGCTTGGAATAGAGCTCATCATCCAAGGAGAGCTCGATAAGCTCTCCGTGGTAGAGAGTATTCTAAAGCAAAAGGGACTAACCTTTGAAAGCGTAGCTTACATGGGTGATGATTGGGTAGATATCCCTCTCCTAAAAAAAGCAGGCTTAGCGATAAGCGTTCCGAATGCCTGGCCTCCTGTTAAAGATTATGCTCACTACATCACAACAAGGGAAGGCGGGAAGGGAGCAGTGAGGGAAGTTTGCGAACTTATCATAAGGGCAAAAGGGAAATGGGAAGAGCTTTTTTCTCGCTACTCTTACTAACTTTTCTAGCCACTTCAGCTTTTTCCCAAATAAAGTCGGTTAGAATCCAAGATTTTATTTACCGTAGGTTTGAAGGAAGTTCGCTTGCGCTACAACTTAAGGCAAGCTACTTTGAGAAACAGCTGATGAGAGCTTCTCAGCCAAAAACTTAGAGCTTGTAAGCCCAAAGAAAGGGATAAACATCAAGGCAAAGCTTGGCTTCTACGACAAGAAAAAAGAACTCTTTCACTTTCAAGGTGCGGTAGAGCTAAAAACCGATAAGCACGGGGATGTTTACACCGAAGAGCTTTTCTACAGCGTAAAGGATGGGGTGTTGAGGGCACCGGGGCGCGTCTTCATAAAAAAAGAAGGCATAACCGTTGAAGGAAGCGAGCTTTACTACAACCTTTCAACCGGGGAGTTTCGCTTAAAAGGCAATGTGAAGGCTAAGTTTTCCCTCTAACCCCCTATGAACGAGAGTATAGATAAAAAGCTTAAGGCCAAGTTAAAGAGGCTTGAAGACTTTGAGAAGAAAGCCGCAGGTCATCGGGCAAGGGTTAAGGAGCGCTTTTTTCGCGAGGGACCAGAATCCTTTACCGACGAAGACCTACTTGAGCTTCTTCTCTTCTTTGGCATCCCAAGAAAGGATACCAGAAAAATAGCAAGGGAGCTCTTAGCTTGTTTTAAAAATGACCTAAGCAGTGTGCTTGATGCTGAGCCTACGGAGCTTCTTAAAATCTCAGGGCTTGGACCCTCTGCCATTCTTCCCCTTAAAGTGGCAAGAGAGGTGGCAAGGCGTTATCTTCGCACAAGGGCAAAAAAGGCTATCTATCTTCGTTCTCCAAAGGAGGTCTATGATTACCTTTGGTTTGAGCTCAAAGCAAGAAAGCGGGAAACCTTCGTCGTAGTCTANCTNTCTGCGGTATCTGAGGTTTTGCATGTTGATGAGCTCTTTGAAGGAACCATCACCGAAGCCGTTGTCTACCCAAGGGAAGTTTTTTCTCAGGCGATCAAGCTCTCAGCAAGCTCGATCATCGTTGCCCACAACCATCCTTCAGGGAGCCTAAAGCCTTCTCAAGAAGACATACGCTTGACAGAGCTTCTTTATCTTGCTGGAAAGCTCCTTCATATTAAACTTGTAGACCATTTGATAATAGGAGATTCTGGATACTTTAGCTTTGCTGAAGAGGGTTTGCTTGAAGAAATTGCAAGGAGAGTAAGCCAAAGGCTATGAGGATAAAAATTGCGGAAAAGGCTGGCTTTTGTATGGGTGTAAGGAGGGCGGTCAACTTAGTCCTTAGAGCGGTAAATCAGGGGCTATCGCCCATCTACACCTATGGTCCGCTAATCCACAATCCGCAAACCCTTGAGCTCCTATCAAGGCTTGGAGTCAAAGTTATCAAGACCCCAGAGGAGGGAGAGGTTGGGGGAGTATGCGTCATACGAGCCCATGGAATACCCCCTCAAGAAAAGAAGGTGCTTGAGGAAAAGTTTAAACTCCTTGACGGAACTTGCCCTCGAGTTCTTAAGGTGCAAGCTTTGGCTGACCGGGCAGTAAAAGAGGGAAAATCGGTTATCATCATTGGAGATAAGGACCACGCTGAGGTAAAGGGCATCCTTGGCTACTGCCAAGGAAAGGGCTATGTGGTCTCCTCTCTACGGGATTTAGAGAGTCTTCCGCAAGGAACCCCCTTTGTGGTCCTTTCTCAAACCACTCAGGATGAAGAGGTCTTTGAGTTGTTAGCCGAGGAAATAAAAAGCAGGTTCCAAGATGTTGAAATCATAAACACCATATGCAACGCAACCGAGGTAAGGCAGGCTGGAGTAAGAAAGCTTTGCGAGACCTGCGAAGCCATCGTGGTTGTAGGAGGAAAGTTTTCAGCAAACACCAAACGCCTCGCCCAGATTGCAGAATCTCAGGGGAAAAAAGTCTACTTCGTAGAAAGACCAGAAGAGCTCCCGCTTGAGGAGATAAAAAAGGTTGGTAGCCTTGGAATAACAGCCGGTGCCTCAACTCCAAACTGGCTGATAAACTCAGTGGTTGACCTTTTAAAAAAGCACACTTCTAAAACCTACGCCCTTTTAAGAAGCTTGGCAATCTCCCAAGCATACGCAGGACTTTTTATTCCGATACTTCTTTTAGCCCTCCTGCTAATAAAGGGCATACCATTTAGCTTTTCTGAAATTACTTTTTTGCTGTTTTCTCTTTTCTTTTCAACGGCTCTTATTTTTTTGGTAAACTTTATAAATCGAGATACCTTTCTCTTTTTCTATCCGGAAAGGACTTATTTCTATCTTTCACGCTATTTTTGGCTTTACTTGGCAGGGCTCTTTGTTCTAAGCATCATCTTTGGGCTTCTTTATAAACCAAGGATTTTAAGCTTAGTGATTATTTTTACTCTTCTTTCTTTTCTCTTTAAGCAAAGCCCTCTCCAAAGGGGCATAGATATCCTTTTTTACATCGCTCTTCTCCTTTATCTTTACCCCTTGTGGGACAATCAGTTCCTCCTTCTATCTTCATATGCCATTTTAATCTTACTATTTGTTAAATTTTACTTAGAAATGGTTTATCTACAGACTGATGGCTTTTTACCAAGAAGTTTTCTTTTAGCCTTTTTTGATTTTGATGAAAGGCGAATAAAAAAACTTTTAAAGATTATATTGATTGGGCTTTTCACTATTCCCTTTGGTTTATCCTATTTTAGCCTTGCTAATCTTTTATTTGTCACTTCGGCTCTTTCCTCTCTTTTACTCTATCAGACCCTTCTCAAAAGAAAGCTTGGTCAAGTTGTTTATCTTGAACTCCTTTCTCTTATACCTTATGCTTCTTTTCTGTTAGTTTCTATTATCCTTAGAGTATGGTAGAGGCTTTTAACTTTACTAAAGAGGACGAATACTTTATGTCCCTTGCTTTGGATGAGGCAAGAAAAGCCTTTGAAGAGGATGAGGTGCCAGTTGGGGCAGTCTTAGTCTCAAGCGACGGAGAACTCTTAGCTAAGGACCACAATAGAATTATCAGCCTTTGCGACCCTACAGCTCATGCAGAGATTTTGGTATTAAGAGAAGGTGCTAAAAGGCTTGGGAATTATCGTTTGCTTGGATGCAAGCTTTATGTAACTCTTGAGCCCTGTGCTATGTGTGCTTATGCCATGGTCTTAGCAAGAATTGCTGAGCTAATATTTGCCACGCTTGACCCAAAAACCGGAGCCTGCGTAAGCCTATATCAGATCCCAAATGATCCTCGGCTAAACCATAGGGTCAAGGTTCGCTATGGGCTTTTTAAAGAAGAAGCAGAGCTCCTTTTAAAGGAATTTTTTAAGGCAAAAAGATAGTATAGGCTCTCAATCACAGTAAGCATCCTTAAGCTAATAACTTCAAGAACATGATTTTTGGATTATATTTTTTAGAAAATCAAGTAAAGGAGGGAGGATATGAAAGGGAGTAAGCTTTTAGCCATGTTAGGTGCTGTAGGGTTGCTTTTGCCAAGTTTAGGGATGGCTAGTCCTTGTATGAAGTGTCACAAGACAGAGGCTGACCTTGCTTCAAAAATTAAAAGCTCGGGTGCAAAGGATGAAAATGAGCTTCTTGATTTTCTTAGGAATAAGTCTGCTAAAAAAGCAATTCACAAAAGCCTTCGCTGACGAAGACATAAAGAAAGCTTTTTCGTTAGTGAAGGCAGAGCCTGCAAAACAAACAACATCCGCAAAACCGGAAGAAAAAGCCAAGCCAGCTCAACCCACAAAAAAGACTAAGCAAACTAAAAAGGAAGCCAATGCCACTCATGCCGAGAAAACAAAGCCAGCTGAAAAAGCTCAGCCAGCCGAGCCTGCAAAACCCGCTACTNCAGCACAACCAGCAAAGCCAGCAACCCCAGCTGAAAAANCTCAACCAGCTCNGCCAAAGAAAAAGGTAGAAGGTTGTTAGGATAAGATATCATAGGAGGAGTGCCCGAGTGGACGAAGGGGGCCGACTCGAAATCGGCTGTGCGGGCTAAAACCCGCACCGGGGGTTCGAATCCCTCCTCCTCCGCNGTAAGAGTTTTACAAAAAAGAAACTCCTTAAGTTTTGNGACCCTACCTTCGCCCTTTATNCCCCTACAACGACAAACCCTATTCTAAATACCACTTCCTTGCCTTCGCCTACTATCTGGCAACCCTTATCCACTCAACCCCATCTCAAAAGCACAAGCTTGCCTGCTAGCGTTTATTATGGACGGGGACTGGGTCCTAAAGGAGGGCGAACTCGCAGGAAGCTTTCACTGAAACCTATGCCGTCAGGCCTCGTTTGAATACATTCTACCCGTTAGGTTTTTCTAAAAAATTACAGCTGTAGTATCTTCCTATGTCAATATGGCTATGTCCCAATTCTTGATTGATTTTGTGTCTATTATAGTTCTATCAGATTTCTCAACTTCAAGTTCTTCTGTGATTTTCAACATATCTGTATCTACAGTTTTTTCTGAAGCAAAGGGGAAATTGCTTTTTTACTTAATGAAAAAGCTAAAAAGATGCAACCTCTAAAGGTAAGTTCACACAAGGAGCTTTGAGCTCCCTTTTTTTATTTTAAAGTTACAAAAAGAATAATCATCCAAAAATTGGAA
>JGI20130J15133_1003082_pt1 | contig 11731 bp, 10 predicted proteins | sample WasSprMetagenome_FD_15133 | JGI IMG/M metagenome (IMG submission 15133) | reverse complement strand
TATGTTTAATTAAGTATTAGTTCGGCAAGATGATTTAACAATTAGTGAAGCTAAGATATTGATAATATGATTTTATTTATTGATGTTTGGTTTAAGTTTATGCAGTAATTGTTTGAAAAAGATTTTTGAAAAGCAATTGTAAATATTTGATAAAAATTCAACTTTGCAATTTATCTATAAACAAATTTGGCGGAAATTGAATTTAAAAACAAAAAGGGGGAGACATTATATGGCAACCGAACATAATTTACCACCTCAACCATATAAAAAGTTTTTTGGAAGGCAGGACTCTATTAATAAAATAATAGAAACCTTGGTTGAAGGAGGAACTTTTATAGCATCAATTGATGGAGTTGGTGGTATAGGTAAGACGGCCTTAGCTTATTATTTTTGTAAAGAGGTTTTATTGCCTTCTAACCGATTTAATTTTCTAATTTGGTTAACAGCTAAAGAAACTGTGTTTGATCCTTTTTCAAGAGATCTTAAGGTAAAGGTAATTCGGAGTAATTTTAGGGGAATAGAAGAACTGATAGATACAATACTCAGCGTTACTAAATTTGAAGAACTGATAGATAGACCTTTAGAAGAAAAGAAAAGTTTTGTAGAAGATGAGATTTTAAAAAGTGAAAAAATCTTTCTTGTATTAGATAACCTTGAAAGCATTACAGATGATCAGTTCTTTGACTATATCAGACAAGATTTTAACAAATTTGCTGCTACGAATAGATTTTTAAAGGTTCTTACGACAAGCAGGAAAAGAAAGAAAATAGCTGATTTTCCTGTTGAAATTGAAGGCTTAGCTGTTGAGGATGCACTGAAAATGCTTAAGTATCTGGCTGCTGAATACAATATTAAAGACATTTTAAACGCCACAGATCATGATAATATCAGGTTAATAGAAAGGGTGGGATACATACCACTTGGCATAGAATTCATCATAGGACAGATGGCTTTAGGAAAAAGTAGAAGGCAAATTTATGATGAACTTCAAGGATATCCTAGTTTAAAAGATGCAGAAAATGAATCCGAAAAAAGAAAAATATTGTCCGATATAATCATGTTTTCATTTAAAGACATGTATGAAACCCTCACAGATGAACAACAATATGTATTTAAGGTTATTACTGCATTGGTAAGAAATAGAACCAAAAACGACATTCCAATCTCATTTGAGCTACTAATGTCAATAACAGGGTATAAAAAACAGGAGTTAGAAAGTTATCTAGAAAATTTAATAGATAACAATCTTATAACTATTACAAAGGACAATGAATATGTTCTCTCGGAGATGGCTATCAATTTTGTAAGACAATACTACGATGATTTTGGAAAAATTGAGGATAAAATAGTTGAAGAAAAGAATAAAATTGCCAATAGTGACTATAAAGCACTACCAGACAATGTTGAGTTGTTTCTTAACAAAGTTCGTGGACTAATTGATAATAATAGATATGAAGAGGCTGAAACAACGCTTTTAAATGCTTTGGATGTTATATCTAACGCTGACGCGCGGATATACTTTGAGTTAGCAAAAGTCCAAAAAAAATTAAAAAATTTTTATAAGGCTGAAGATAATTTCAGAATTGCATCAGAGCTAAACCCAAAAGATGTTAATATTTGGTATGAGTGGATTGACATGGAATATGACTACGAGAGATATAACATTGCTCTTAATTTAACTAAGAAGGCGCTTGAGAAGACAAATAATGATGTTCGTTTGGTTATTCAAAGGATGGGTTTTTTAAAACGTCGAGGCCAAGTTGACCTGATGAGAGAGGAAGTCAAAAAATATCTAGATATCTATGATAAAGAAGGAAGGCAGGTGGATTATTTAGAACTTTTAAGATACTGGAAAACTACTGAACATAATCTCTTTATTGAAACACCCATCCAACCTAAATATTATTTCGAAGCAGTAGAGATGTTGATAGAAAAAATCGATAATGAAACAGGAATTGAACTGTGCAGAGAAGCCTTGGAAATCTCAGATAAAATAGGCAAGACTGATAAGAAGAGTAGTTTTGAGAGTAAACTTAAAAACCTTGAGAGAAGAGCAATAAAGAATATACCTTTAAGGGTAAAAAATTTAAATAGACTTTTTAATGATAAAAACTATAGTGCAGCTAAAAAAGAGGCAATAATGATATTGAATTTTCCTTATGAGGATGAGGAATTTGAGAAATATAAAGATTACTTGAAAAATGCGCTACGCGTACTTTTGCAAATTTTAGCTTCTGAGAAAGATTATGATAGAGTAAAATCAACATTTGAAGATTATAATCTAATTGGTTTCAAAGATAAGAACTGCGTGGAAATTTATGAGAGAGCGAAAAAGGAGAAAAAAATAAATGAAAAGAATGAAATTATACGTAAAATCATGTTCAATATCCAAGAGTGTGAAGCAAAGCTTAGACAGTTGGTCATGTGGTCATTAGGTAACAAAGAAGAGAAATTAGTTGAGTTAGTTAAAAGCAAGAACAAATCAGAATGGATCGAACATTGGCAGTTAACTAAAAATAAAGCTTTGAAAAATGATGTAGCGTTGATCCACTATTCCGATTTATCTCACCTTAGAAGTATATTATCATGGGTTAAATCCGAAATAACTAATAATATTCAAGATAACTCAAAGAAAAATCAAATAAAAGAATTGTTAAATAATACAGTCGTATATTTAGAAAATTATATTAGTAAAGAGAGAAACGAATCATTCCATTCCCGTTTACAGCTATATGAAATAGAAGAATTAAATGGTTTTTTAGTTGATACAGGAAGAGCATTGGAAACTATCAATAAAATTATGGAATTAATAGAATGTTAATATACATTTCTGTAGAAAATATTATATCTTGGGTGAGAAATTAATGATTTTTATAGAATTTAAAAAGGAGACCCCACGGACTTGCGTCCTCAGGATGACAGCCAAGGGTTGATTGATAGATATTAGAAAAAGGGCAACCTTATTTGTCATTCTGAGCGAAGCGAAAAATCTCATATTTTCTTTTCAAGACAAGAAATTGAGAAAGAAATCTTTAACTTCGTTCAGGATGACGGAAAGATGAGCTTACGAGAATTTTGGAACACTCTTAACTTCAAATTAAGGATTTTTTAAAAACTTGGTTAATGTTTTATAAATTGTTAATTAATAAGGTTTTAACGGATTTGCTTTTGAGTAAAAATTTAGCAGGTTATATCTGAAATGTGCGGGCTATGTAAAGTGAGACGTGAGATAAGAATGTTAGGCGGTTTTAAATCCTATCTACGTTTCACGTTCAGTGTTTAAGTCCTGTCCTAACTGAGTGAGTTAGATAGTAAAATAAAAACTCAAAGGGCTTGCAAATGGATTTTTCTTAATTGCTAAGCCTTAAATAAAAAAATTCCCTCACTTTTTCACTTTCCATGTCAGAATTTTTAAAAAAGGAAGTTTGTATAAGTAAAGATAAGTTTTAAGAAATAGATGCCAAAATTTAAGGCAGATAGTTAAAAATAATTAATTCATAGGAGGTATGCAAGATGAGAAAACTTTTAGTAGCAACAGGAGTAGCGGTAGCTACAGCAACAACAATGGCAAACGCTGTAGAAGTTGGTGGTGTGAAAATTACACCAAATGTAGAAGTAGGGTGGCAAAAAGGAAAGATTGACGCAGATGCATCTGGCGTAGGTTCTAATGGTGATACTTTCACGGAAACTGGCAGCAGCAATGCGAAGTCTGAGTTTGTTATAGGGCAGGTTGGTTTGGAAGCACAGTATAAAAACTATTTTGGTGGGATAAGATACACACACGACAAACTTAAAGGCACAATGGATACTATTATGATTTACAACAGCGGTGGTAGTAGCATTACCATACCTGATTCTTTTGATTATTCAGTAGTATTAGAAAGATATCTTGCTTACGTTGGATACCAATTTAATTTAAACAATGTTGAGTTAAAGCCTTACGCATCTATTGGCTATTTTAACTCAAACTTAGACAAGGGAAATTTTGTAGGATTGGGATTAACAGGTAAATTGCATCTGCCATACGGAGTGGGAGTATTTGCATCTGTAGAATACGATAAAACATTTGGCGGTAAAAGTAAATATGAATATGCTGTAGACAAAGATATTAAAGATATTTGGGAAGTTTCTGCAGGCGTTAGCAAGAAGATTAACTTTGCAGAAACTTATATAAAAGCTTATTATAGAGAGCATAAAATTAACAACACACATGTGGGAAATCTTGGCACACCAATAACTTATACGTGGGACACAAACTACAAATTTAAAATCACAGGCATAATGGTAGGTATGAATTTCTAATAACAAACATCCCTGCCTTGTATGGGGCAGGGGTTTTCTATCAACTATTTGACCTTGCTACATCTAAACCTTGTTGATTACCAAGTTAAAAGACTATTAAGACAGTTTCCTACTTATTTAAAAAACCTAATCAACTGCCTTAGGATATGAGCCTAAAATCTTGAAAAATGGAACGTTAGATTTTAATTCTTCAAGAGTATTTTTTACTACTTCATCATCAATATGACCCTCAATATCCGTAAAGAAAATGTAATCCCAAGCCTCTTTTTTAGATGGTCTTGATTCTATTTTAGTCATATTTATACCATTTCTATAAAATGGCTCTAAGGCTCTATATAACGCACCAACTTCATTTTTTACAGAAAAAATAAACGTTGTTTTATCATTTCCTGTTTTGCTCGGTATTTCATTACCAATGATTAAAAATCTTGTATAGTTATAAAGATGTTTATCTATCTTTCTTTCTAAAATGTATAATCCATAAACCTCTGCTGCTGATTCGCTGGCTATTGCCGCAGATTCATAATCATCTTTTGCCATCTCTGCAGCTTTTGCCGTACTTTCAACTTCTATAAGCTGAACATGTGGCATATTTTTTAGTATCCAATCTCTACATTCTGCNATTGCAAATTTATGACTGTAAATTCTTTGAATTTCGTTAATGTTTGGGTTTATACTCATTAGATGCAAAGAAATTTCTAAAATAACCTCACCTATGATTTTTAAATCATACTCTAAAAACATATCGAGAGTATAGTTAACAACACCTTCTATTGTATTCTCTACCGGAACTACACCAAAGTCAGCTTTTTTCTTGACTATCTCTTCAAATACATCTTTTATTGTTGATACGGGTATATGCTCTACAGAATGTCCAAAGTATTTTAGGCTTGCTTGATGGGTAAACGTTGCCTTTGGTCCAAGATAAACGACTTTNATATTCTCTTCTATGCTTCTACAAGCTGAAATTATCTCTCTAAATATATGCTTTACAATATCCGTTGGAAGTGGTCCTTTGTTAAGTTTTTCTAATCTATCAAAAATTTCTTTCTCTCTACTTGGAACAAAGATTGGAAGATTGTTTGCTTTTTTAATCTCTCCAACTTCTTTAGCCAAGGTTGCTCTTTTATTTATAAGCTCTAAAATCTGATTGTCTATACTGTCAATTTCTTGTCTTAAAGCTTTTAGCTTTTCTTGATAGTCCATTTATTTGCTACTCCTGACTATATCATATAAAACATCGTAAATCTCTTTTCCCCCTGCAATTACATCTCCGGAGGATAAATCTTTCCCCCCTTCAAAATTTGAGTATATACCCCCCGCTTCTTGAATGAGTAATACACCCGCTGCTATGTCCCATATAGAAAGCTTCATCTCAAAAAATCCGTCAAAAACACCCTCTGCCACTAATGCTAAATCAACTGCTGCAGCTCCGGGTCTTCTTACTCCTGAAAATGTAATCATTGCTTTTTTTAGCATATCAAGATAATTATCAAGCTCTGCTATATATCTAAATGGGAAGCCTGTTGACACAACCGCCTGCTCGATTGGTCTGTTTGATACTTTTATCTTTTCTCCGTTTAAATAGCTACCTGCTCCTTTTTCCGCCCAGTAAATTTTATCTAACATAGGAACGTAAATAACCCCAACTATCGGCTCGTTATTGTGAAGAAGTGCAACCGATACGGCAAAAATCTCAAAGCCGCATATGTAGTTTTTTGTTCCGTCTAATGGGTCAACCACCCAAGTAAATTCGTTTTCGCCAAACTTTCCGTCCTCTTCGCCAAGAAAAGCATGGTCAGGAAAGTTTTTAAGTATGTGATTTCTTATCCTCTCTTCTGATAGTTTATCAACATANGTNACAAAATCTTTAATTCCTTTACTTTCTATATCAGATTTTTTGACTTTTTTAAAATTTTCTTTTAAAATTCCCCCACCAATAAAGGCTGCTTCTTTTGCTACTTCTAAGAATTTACTCAAGTTCAGCTCCTTTTGATCTTATTTTTATATGGGAGTGTTCCAAAATTTTTTGCAAGCTTACCTTTTCTCGTCATCCTGAGGGCGTAAGCCCGAAGGATCTTCTCTTTTAAAAAGTAAAAAAAGAGATTCTTTGCTTACGCTCAGAATGACATATTAGATTATCCTTTCTCTAATGCTTTTCAGTCAACCTTTCACTGTCATCCAAAGGACGTAAGCCCGAAGGAACACCTTTTAAATTTAATAAAGATTAATAATTTCTCACTCCCAAATAATCCAAACTTAACCCTTTCTTGTGATTGCCTCCAAGCATGGTAGCTGTTTTCCTTCAAGAAGTTCTAAGAATGCACCGCCGCCTGTCGAAAGATAGCTTATTTTATCTACTACGCCGGCTTTATGGATTGCGTAGTCTGTATCGCCGCCGCCTGCAATTGACAACGCCGGTGATTCTGCTATCGCATGAGCAAGTTCAAAGGTTCCCATCTTGAATTTATCTATCTCAAACACTCCCATAGGTCCGTTCCAAACAATAGTTTGTGCATCTTTTATGATTTCTTTTATTAAAACTACCGACGCATGCCCTATATCAAGACCAAGCCATCCGGACGGTATTTCTTGCCATGCAACTTCAATAACCGGTGTTTGGTCAGAAACAGCTTGACCACAGATAAAGTCTACCGGTAGATAAAATTTAACGTCTTTTTCTTTAGCTTTTTCTATTATTTCTAATGCTTTGTTTATCATTTCCTCTTCAACAAGAGATGAGCCTACTTTGTAGCCAAGAGCTTTTATAAAAGTAAAAGCCATTGCACCGCCGATAAATATTTTATCCACCTTGTCAATTAAAAACTCTATAACTCCAAGCTTAGATGAAACCTTAGACCCTCCAAGAAACGCAACTACAGGTCTTTGTGGATTTAATAATGCTTTTTTAAAGTATTCTATTTCTTTCTCAAGCAAAAATCCCATTACAACAGGTTGGACGTAGTCTTTTATTCCATACATTGAAGCGTGTTTTCTATGGCATGTTCCAAATGCATCTACTACATAAATTTCAGCAAGGTTTGCCAATGCTCTTGCAAATTCTGGGTCATTATCCTCTTCTTCTTTATGAAATCTTAAATTTTCCAGTAAAATTATTTCACCTTCTTTCATATTTAAAACTGTTTTTTCTACGTCCTCACCTACACAGTCGGGTAAAAATTTAACTTCTTTTTCTACCAATCTTTCTAATCTTTTAGCCACTGGGTATAAAGAATATTTAGGGTCTGGTTTTCCTTTTGGTCTTCCAAGATGTGATGCGAGAATTATTTTTGCATTTCTATCAAGAAGATAGTTTATAGTCGGAACAGTTTCTCTAATTCTTACATCATCTTCAATGTTTCCGTTTTCATCAATCGGCACGTTGTAATCAACTCTAACAAAAACTCTTTTTCCCGATNCGTCAACATCTTTTAAAGTTAGGTAGTTGTCAAACATTAAAACCCTCCTTTATTAAAATTCCTCTTCGTTATCTCCTTCCATACTGTCAAATAAAGTAAATCCTTCTATGTCAATTCCTTTTATCTTTAATGCAGTCTCTCTAAGTAATTCAAGATATGATGCAATTTCTCTGTAAGATTCAAGCATTGCCGACAGTTTTAATAACTGNTCNGGTGGTAATTTTTTCTCATAAATCTTAATAGCCTTCTTTATAGCAGCTTTTGTGATAACTATTTCACCTGCTTTCTTTTGCCACTCACTCCAAAATTCGTTTGTTCCAAGAGGACTTTTGATAATAAATCTATCTAGATTTGTAATTTCTTGAGCCAAAAGCAATTCAAAATCTGTTGGTTTTTCCATCTTTCAACTCCTTTTTAATCTATCCAATAGTTTGGTGCTTCTTGAGTTATATATACGTCGTGAGCATGACTTTCTCTTAAGCCTGCATTTGTTATTTTAATAAATTTGGTTTTTTCTTGAAGGTCTTTTATGGTTTTAGAACCGGTGTATCCCATACCAGCCCTTAATCCTCCTACAAGCTGATAGACAACATCTGCAAGCGGTCCTTTAAATGGAATTCTTCCTTCAATACCCTCCGGAACAAATTTTTCTACGTTTTCTTGAGAGTATCTATCACTGCTAAATCTTGCTTTCATAGCACCAAGAGAACCCATTCCTCTATAAATTTTATAAGACCTTCCCTGGTAGAAAATTCTCTCTCCTGGAGCTTCTTCTGTTCCTGCAAACAGGCTTCCAAGCATTACAGTATCAGCACCGGCAGCAATGGCTTTGACTATGTCTCCGGAGTATCTGATACCACCATCTGCAATCAATGTTTTTCCATATTTTTTAGTAACTTCTGCACATTTAGAAATTGCTGTAATCTGAGGAACGCCTATTCCTGCGACCACCCTTGTTGTACAAATAGAGCCCGGCCCTATTCCAACTTTTACTCCATCTGCACCGGCTTTAATTAAATCCTCTGCTGCTTCTGCCGTAGCTACGTTTCCACCGATAACATCGACTTCAGGGAATTCTCCTTTAATTTTTTCAACAGTTTCTAAAACTCTAACAGAATGTCCGTGGGCAGTGTCAACAACTATCACATCTACTTTTGCAGATATCAAGGCTTTTACCCTTTCCATTGTATCCGGACCAACACCAACAGCTGCACCAACTCTTAACCTACCTGCTGAATCTTTGCAAGCATTTGGATATTTTTTTCTTTTTACAATATCCTTAATTGTAATCAAACCTTTAAGCCTTCCTTCATCATCTACTACCGGGAGTTTCTCCACTTTATGCTTTTGAAGAATATCTATAGCTTCGTCTAATGTAATACCCTCTTTTGCAGTTACTAAAGGAGCCTTTGTCATAAACTCGTAAACAGGTTTTTCGTAATCTTTTTTATGAATAAATCTTAAATCTCTATTTGTTAGAATACCAACAAGCTTATTTTCATCATCTACAACAGGAACGCCGGAAATTTTATATATAGACATTATTTCAAGAGCTTCTTTGACTAATTGATTCGGTCTGATTGTTACCGGGTCTGTAATCATTCCACTTTCGGCTTTTTTTACTTTTTCAACCTCTCTCATTTGGTCTTCAATCGACATATTTCTATGGATAATTCCAATTCCACCTTCCCTTGCTAAGGCTATGGCTAATCTATGTTCAGTAACAGTGTCCATTGCAGCTGATACTAACGGAATATTAACTTTTATGTTTGGTGTAAGATATGATGTAACATCCGTTTCATGGGGTAAAACATCCGATTTTTGCGGAAGCAGTAAAACATCATCAAACGTTAGAGCTTCTTCTATTGGAAATGTAAGCAAGATAAAAACCTCCAAAGGTAATATAAATTAATATTTTAGCATAAAAATTATGGTAAAATTTCTATTATTTTTCTTGATGGAGGAAGGATTAATTGGCAAAAGTAAAAGCTTTAAAATGCAAAGAGTGTGGAGCTGAGTATCCTGTAGAACCAATTCACGTATGTGAATTTTGTTTTGGTCCGTTGGAGATTGTATACGATTATGATGAAATAAAAAAGAATATATCAAGAGAGAAAATTGAAAAAGGTCCAAAAAGCCTTTGGAGATATATCGACCTACTGCCGGTAGAAAACCCAACCGTTGGTCTATCTGCAGGATTTACGCCACTTGTAAAAGCAGAAAATCTCGGCAAGCTTTTAGGATTAAACAATCTTTATATAAAAGATGACTCTGTCAACCATCCAACACTATCATTTAAGGATAGGGTTGTTGCAGTTGCTCTTTCTAAGGCAAAAGAGTTTGGTTTTGATACTGCTGCTTGTGCCTCTACAGGAAACCTTGCTAACTCTGTTGCAGCTCATTCAGCTTCTGCAGGAATGAAATGTTATGTATTCATACCGGCAAACTTAGAAACAAACAAAATTATTGGTAGCTTGGTTTTCAATCCTGTTGTCGTAGCAGTTGATGGAAATTATGACGACGTTAACAGACTTTCTTCTGAAATTGCAAACGAGTTCGGATGGGCATTTGTTAATATAAACGTCAGACCTTTCTACTCAGAGGGTTCAAAAACCTTGGCATTTGAAGTTGCAGAGCAGCTTGGTTGGAAAATACCAAACGTAGTAGTTGCACCTCTTGCCTCAGGCTCTCTTTATACAAAGATTTGGAAAGGTTTTAACGAACTAAAAGAAGTTGGTTTGGTAGAAGGAGACCTTCCAAGGATGCTTGGAGCGCAAGCAGAAGGATGCAGTCCTATATACCAAGCACTTAAAGAAGGAAGAGATTTTATAAAACCCGTAAAACCTAATACAATAGCAAAATCTATAGCTATAGGAAACCCGGCTGACGGACCATATGCTGTTAAAGTAGCAAAGGAAAGTAGAGGTGATATCCAAATAGCAACGGATGAGGAAGTCATAGAAGGCATCAAATTACTTGCAAAAACGGAAGGAATCTTTACAGAAACCGCAGGTGGTACAACAATCGCAGTACTGAAAAAGTATGTAGAGATGGGAATGATAGATAAAGACGAGGTAGTTGTTGCTTACATTACAGGAAATGGTTATAAAACAATGGAAGTTCTTGAAGGAAAGCTTGAAAAACCTATACATATAAAACCAACGTTGGCAGAGTTTAAAAGCAAAGTTATTGGTGGATAAAATGGCCTATACACTACCAAGAAGCGTATATAACATATTAGAAGAGGCGCTTGGAAGTAAGGAAAAGGCAGAAAAGTTCGCAGAAGCTTTTGAAAAGGTTGTAGAGGAAATTGACAAAAAAGCTGAAAAGTTAATCGTCGAGAAAAAGGAAATATTAAAAATAGAACTAAAAGAAGAATTAAAAAATGAACTTGTAACTCGGGACCTTTTTGAAGAAAGGTTTAAAGTTATTAATGAGAGATTTAATTCAATTGATGAAAAATTTAAAGTGATTGATGAAAGATTTAAAGTAGTTGATGAGAAATTTAAGAGATTGGAATTGAAGCTAAATATTCTAATTATACTCGTTTTATTAGCTTTAACATTATTCAATCCGGCTTTTTTAAGTATTATTGAAAAATTATTAAAACTTTAAGGAGGTTAGATAATGGCAATAACTGTAAGAATACCAACAGCTTTAAGAAGAATTACTCAAGGACAAGGAGAAGTTCAAATATCAGCTTCTACAATCGGAGAGTTGATAGAAAATTTAGAAAAAGAATTCCCGGGCATCAAGGAAAGGCTTGTTGATGAAAACGGAGAGATTAGAAAGTTTGTCAACTTTTTTGTAAATGATGAAGATATAAGATTTTTACAAGGAAAGGATACACAACTAAAAGATGGAGATGTGGTAGCTATAATACCGGCAATAGCTGGAGGTTCACAACAGTTGATATTTTCTATAAAAAAGTGTAAAAAAGTGCATAATAAAAACATAAAAACAAAAAGTGTAAAATTGTGAATAAAAAAGAGAGTAGATAAAATGATAAC
>JGI20130J15133_1003076_pt1 | contig 11743 bp, 9 predicted proteins | sample WasSprMetagenome_FD_15133 | JGI IMG/M metagenome (IMG submission 15133) | reverse complement strand
CTTTCTACTATCTCTTGATTGCTTCTAGAAGTCACCTACAAGAACCGCGTCGTCCACGCTAGGTTGCGCTTTCTACTATCTCTTGATTGCTTCCTCCTCGTGGCGCCGGCGCCGGACGCCGCCGCGCTCGCGGGGCTTTCTACTATCTCTTGATTGCTTCTCACCCGCCCACCACCTCCGCGAGAGCTGCTAAGTCGAACTTTCTACTATCTCTTGATTGCTTCCATATATACCCCCTAGAGCACTTTCGGGCTTCTCAGTCTTTCTACTATCTCTTGATTGCTTCCTCTTTCCAGAAAGACGGGAGACGGTACTCAAGCAGGACTTTCTACTATCTCTTGATTGCTTCAGAGGCGCGAGCTCTGGGAGCAGGTTCAGGACATTCTCTTTCTACTATCTCTTGATTGCTTCTCGTCAAAGGCTCCGTCGGCCCCGAGGTCGCGCCTAGGTTCCCTTTCTACTATCTCTTGATTGCTTCGCCCTCGACCTCCGCGCTGTCCACCGACTCGCCGGCGCCGGCTGCTTTCTACTATCTCTTGATTGCTTCGAACAGGGTGCGGAACGAAGCCGGCAGGTACGCGCTCCAGATGACTTTCTACTATCTCTTGATTGCTTCTGGGTGAAAGTCGACGGGAGCGGACGCTACTGGAACGTTGTCGCTTTCTACTATCTCTTGATTGCTTCAGGGTCGACGCAGCATTCCCTAACGAGAGGTACGTGTTCCTTTCTACTATCTCTTGATTGCTTCAGCAGCTCGACGTACTTCCCCCAGCCCTCCCTCCTCTTCGCGCTCACCTTTCTACTATCTCTTGATTGCTTCCGCCGCCTCGCGCGCGTTACCGGCGCGAGCCCACGCCTTTCTACTATCTCTTGATTGCTTCCAGCACGGGCTCATAACCTTCGGGCTTCCCTATGAACACTATCGACTTTCTACTATCTCTTGATTGCTTCGAGAAGGTCGGGAGAAGACGGCTGGGATAAAGGAGAACGGACTTTCTACTATCTCTTGATTGCTTCATAGGGTGGGTCAGCGGAGCGATCACGAACGCGTTGAACCTTTCTACTCTTTCTACTATCTCTTGATTGCTTCCTCCCCGTCTCCCTCAACCGGGGGTGGAACCTCGTCTTCCTCAGGCTTTCTACTATCTCTTGATTGCTTCCGCGCCTCGATCTCGAAGCGCTCAACGGTCAGGCCGTGCCTCTCCTTTCTACTATCTCTTGATTGCTTCCCGCCTCCGCCATCGACGCCGCCTACGACAACGACAGTATAACTTTCTACTATCTCTTGATTGCTTCGACGCCGAGCGCTACGCGCTCTAGCGTCTTCCCCCCTTTCCGGCTTTCTACTATCTCTTGATTGCTTCCAGAAGAAGCGCGACCAGCTCGCCCGGATCATCGACCAGCTCGCCGCTTTCTACTATCTCTTGATTGCTTCCGAGGGGCGGTACCTCGCGCCCCGAAGCCTCGTAGACGAGGACCTTTCTACTATCTCTTGATTGCTTCGCTCGCAGTAGGATACTACTACGATATCGCGTGGTTCCTTTCTACTATCTCTTGATTGCTTCCAGCGAGTGCCCGATCACTAAGGCGGTAAACTGGCTGTACCTTTCTACTATCTCTTGATTGCTTCGATGATTTCGCAGTCGCCGTAAATGCAGTAGTACTTTCGAGGCTTTCTACTATCTCTTGATTGCTTCCCCTTATAGCGGCGTTTTCTAGGCGCCTCGGGGAAGCCATGGTGCTTTCTACTATCTCTTGATTGCTTCTGCGAACTGGTGCGCAGCGATAGCCCGCTCCTCGCAACCTAACCTTTTTTCTTTCTACTATCTCTTGATTGCTTCTTGTTACCTACAGGGTTTCAAATTTTATCGTTATATTGTCTTTCTACTATCTCTTGATTGCTTCTAGTAGAAAGCCTTTTATCGCGAACCTTTTTTTCGACAAGCTTCACGATCTTTCTACTATCTCTTGATTGCTTCGGTTAAACCTCACTACCTCTACCGCAGCCCCGTTCTCAATGACTTTCTACTATCTCTTGATTGCTTCTCCCGCTCCTCCCGAGCCCCCAAAGCCACCCCCTCTAGAAAACTTTCTACTATCTCTTGATTGCTTCAATGACCGCAGCGACATACGGCTCATCTGGCTGAAGAGGTGCTTTCTACTATCTCTTGATTGCTTCCCGTTCTGAACCAGACGGAGACAGCCCTGAACCCGCACGACTTTCTACTATCTCTTGATTGCTTCTCGAGGCCCCACGGCCTCGCACGGTAGCGCGGCTTAGGCTCTTTCTACTATCTCTTGATTGCTTCCGTTGTCTGTGCATCGTGGGGGCTTTTATATGGTTTTCCTCTCTTCGCACCACCTCTTTCCCTTGGTGGGGAACATGCTCTTTCCGTGTCTGTTTAGGCGGGCTTGTTCCCCCTGGAAAGAGGGTGCACCATGTGTTGTTCCCAACCCCCGAACGAAAAGCTTAAAAGGGTATGACGGCCTGGTTCCGGGAAAGGGAGAAGCTTACCGAAAAATGGGGTTAGCTTGCAAGCGCTTGCCGCGGGGCCGGCTTCAGGCCTGTTCGCGGGGGAGGGTTTTCAGCACGAGCTCGCCCAGCTTCGTGAGCTTGTAGCTCCTCGGCCTCCCTCCCTCGGCCTCCGCCAAGCCGCCCTCGGCGAGCTCCTGCAGGTGCCTCCTCACGGTCGTCTCGTCCTTGCCCAGCTCCTCCGCCAGCTCCCGCGCCGAGCGCGCGCCCCGCGAGAGCGCCGCGAGCACCTCCGCCCTCTCCCTCCCCAGCGACGCGAGGGTCCGCGGGAGCGCGAGCACCGCGCGGGGCACCTCGACGAGCGCGCTCGAGTCCTCCGTCTCCAGCTCCACCTCCACCGGCAGCTGGGTTGAGAGCAGGAGCGCCGCCGCGAAGGCCGCGAGGCAGAGCGCGCGCATCCCGCCGCTCAGGTTGAAGACCACCCTCTCCCCTTCGCGGGCGCGGGCCGCGACCAGCCCGTAGAGGCGGTGCACCGTCTCGACGAAGCCGGAGACGCGCACCTCCTCCACCTCGACGCTCACCTCGCCGCCGTAGTAGCGCCTCGCGAACTCGGAGAGGAACGAGGCGGCCCGCTCCGACTGCGGAGCTCTCGGGCCCGTGACGAGCAGGAGCCGGTCCCCCTTGTCCAGCCCGTGCCTCGTGATCATGCGGACGGCGAACTTCTCCTCGAAGCCCAAGGTGATGACGAAGAGCGTCATCCCCCGCTCCCGAGCTCGCGCTTCAGCTTCTCGAGGGACTTGAAGAAGCGCTCGAGCTCCGCGGAGAAGCGGGACCGCCTCCCCGAACCCCCGCTCGCGGAGGCGACGTGGTAGTCGGTCACTATCAGAACGCCCGTGAGCAGCTTAGCCCTAAGCTGTATCCGTATATCCCCGCGCGCGTCGTGGCAGCACTTCTGCCATACCTGCATTGCCGTCCTCAGCAGCTCTTCGCGGTTTCGAGGCCAGCTCTCTATCGAGACCTGGCGCCCCAAAGCGCTGGATACGATCAAGGAGAGAGCGCTCAGGTCGGCCTTCCCCTTGAACCACCTGCTTCTATCCAGCTCGTATAGGCGCTCGTCCAGGGTCGCCATGGCCTGGTGGTGCCTCAGTATCGCTAGGAGGATCACGGCTGCGTCCTCCCTAGGCAAACCGAGCCTCTCTAAGACCCCGTGGGCGACCGCGAACGACACGATCTCGTGGCCCGGCGCGCCTAGGTCCCTGGCGTACCTCTCCTGCGCGCCCGCGTCGCCCTTGCCCAAGTCGTGCAGCGCGCCGGCGATGAGCGCCTGCTCGCCGAGCCCCAAGCGGAGGTCGTCAGCCAAGCGCTCCGCGAGCGCGGCAACCCTCAGCAGGTGGTCCGAGAGCGGCTCGCCGGCTCTAGCCAGTAGGCGGCTCACGCTAGCCCCACCTCCGGGTCGTAGGCGCCGTCCCTCGTGAGGAAGCCGAGGAAATCCGCCTCGACCTCTTTGCTTAGGTCGTAGAGGGTGGATAGCGGTTTCTCCAGCAGGCGCCGCAGCTCGACGCGGCGCTTACTCCCATCCTCGAAGACCGCGACAACCTTCCCGTCCTCTACCTTCAGCACGCTGTCCCTTCTCCTACTTAGGAAGTCGAGCGAGACTGGAACCACGTCGCCAACCCCACCGTCGCACACGGCGAGAGAGATTAGGGCGCTGTCCCTCAGCAGGGACCCTTTCATGCCCTCGTCGAGCTCCTCCAGCAGACCCCTCACGCGTTCGCCAGCGACCGTTCTTACCTCCAGCATAGTTTTCAGCTTGTTCTCGACGTCCTTGCTCAGCGCGGGCTCGACTTCGTGTTTTGCGAGGAGGTCGACGAAGGAAGGCTCCTCCTCGGCGAACCTCCAGTCGAAGAAGTACTCGCCGACCTCCAGGGCTTTCGCTGCCGCGTCCACGGCGTCTGCCGGGTAAACGGCCTTCGCGGACTCCACGCTCTTCTCGTTTGTGCTTACGACTACTTGAACCCTGGGACCCCCCTCCTGCTCCAACCTGCGCTCGAGGTCCCTGATCGCCCTCCCGGCCCTCTGCACCAGGCTGCCCGGCGGCGCCACTTCTGTGACCACGGTGTCAAAGTCGAGATCCACTCCCGCCTCGAGGCACTGGGTGGAGACGAGCACGAGCTCCTTACCGCCCTCGAGGAGCTTCTCTACTTCCTTGACGGTGGACTCCCTGTGCTTCTCGCCCATCCTGCCATGCAGCAGGCGAACCTCGGCGCCGACCTTATCCTTTAGCGCGCGGTAGACGTCCACGGCTCTCGGCACCGTGTTGCAGAAAACCAGCACCGTGCGCGAGTGGTCGAGCGCCTTTTCAGCCTCAACCTCCACGGGCTCTTTCGAGACCCGCGTCCGAGCCACAGCCCTGTACCTCTCGTAGAGCGAGGAGTAGCTCTCGTCGAGGCCGTGCGGCTCGACGCAGGGGGCCGCACCCTCGAAGTACTTGAGCCCCCTGCGGCCTAAGCACACGTGGAGGTGCACCTCGATCTTGCGCTCCAGCTCGCGGCTGAGCCAGGATACCGCTGCACGCTGCAGAGTGGCCGTCATCGCGACCGCGGGCCTGCCCAAGTGCTGCTTTAGCAGCTCGATCGTCGTCACGAGCGCGGTGAAAGCCTTGCTCTCCTCCTCCCGAAGGGGCTCCTGCTGCCCGCCGCCCCCCTCCTGGCTTCCGAGCGCGTCGGTCGCGAGGGCTAGGTGAACCTCGTCGAAGATCACGCCGCCGCCGGCCGCGGCGAGCAGCCCGACGTCCCTGTGGGCGTGGGCGCGCGCTAGCTCGGCCACCGGCGCCACGTAGAAGGAGAGCAGGAAGCTGTCGTACGTGACCGCCACGTAGGGCGAGAGCATGTAGGGGGACTTCCTCACCCTCACCTCCCTCCCCTCGAGCTCGACCTTAACCTCCTCCAGCATCGCCTGATACGAGACCAGGTCCAGCGGGAGGCCGCGCTTCACGGCCTTGGAGGCGACGTCCGAGACCAGCGCCCTCAGCGGGAGCACGTGGACCACCCTACCCCACTCGCGCAGCACCTCCCTCCAGGAGAAGTGCACCGCGCTGGTCTTCCCGTAGCCGGTCGGGGCGATCAGCACGGGCAGCGCGGGCCACTCAGCGTCGCGCAGCGCCTCGAGGACGCCCCTCCTCACGGCTCGAACACCCTCTCGAACACGCTACCCAGAGAGGGGTGCTCTCTGAGCCTGTCGAGAGCTGAGTTGAGGAGGCTCCGCGCCTTCTCGTCGCTCGTCAGCACGAGGGTCCTCCCGCAACTCGAAGCGGAGTAGAGGGCAGTTACCAGGAGGAACGCGTCGCTGTCCAGCTCTCCCCTCGAATCTTCCAGGTCTTCGGGATCCAGATCGAAAAACCTCCGGATGGTAGTCAGCGCGATCTTCCCGTACATTCTCAAGATTTTAGATCTAACATCAACGTAGCTGACGGATGTTGGTTCTAGAAAGAAAAGCATGAGGATCCCCCCAAGCTGCTCGCTGAAACGCTCTACGAAGCTCGCTAGCAAGTCGTCCCCCACCTCCTCGCGAACGGCAACTACCCTTGCCCTTTCGGCAGACCAGCTCTCTCGAGCTAGCTTCGAGTACACAACCGACCAGAACCTTTCGGGGCGTCTCTTTTCTACACAATCCCTAAGCGTGCTTGAGTCCACGACCATGTGAATCAAGCGGAGCCCCCCTCAGGCTTGAGCTTCCTCTGCAGCAGCAGCTTCGCGATCCTCGTGAAGCGTGAGCCCTCGATGGTGCCGTCCTCCCTAACCGTTAGCTCCCTCAGCTTGAAGAGCTTCTCGCTCCCCACGGTCTCGTAAACCTTCACGCTCTCGGCTTTGAGCAGCCCTTCCCCTACCGCGTCCTCAACGCCCTTGACGAACGCCTCGCTGTGCGTCGCCACCACGAACGTGGCGCCCAGCTTCTCAGCGGCCTTCGCGTAGAGGCGGGGCAGAAGGTAAGCAGCGTAGGGGTCGAGGTGTGTCTCGGGCTCCTCAACGCTCACTAGAATCGCCCTGCTCCTCCTCCAGTACCTGAGCGGGGAGAGCACGCTGAGTGCAAGCCAGTGCCCGATCAGGTTCACTATGCCGCTCGAGGTGTAGTTCCACGGGAGCAGTTGCTCCATGTCGCTCAGCAACAGGGCTGGCTCACCCTCGGGGGTGTGGGCGAACTCGAAATCGTCAACTCCCACCTTGGCTTCGCTCACCTCCGCCCAAGCATTGGCGAGCACCTTCTTGAGCACCAAGTGGAGCTCGGGGTCCGCCTGCGGCTTCAAGTTCCGGTTCACCACCTTCGTGAGCAGAGCTGAGGGCGTGGGCGTCAGCAGCCTAGCGTAGCGCTCGACGAAGCTGACGGGGTTCGAGAGGTTCAAGCCGTACACCCGCTCCTCACCCCAGAGGGAGACGGCTTTGAGCGCCTGCGGTCCGACACGAGTGGGGTCGTCAGCCGGGAGCTCAGCGTTAATCCCGAACAACGCCGTAGACGCTATCGATATCTTGAGCGTTGGCTTCCCCGGCTCCCGGCGCCACGGGTTCAGCGCCCGTGCTAGGCAGAACTCGGTGGCGAACACGGTTATAGCCAGGTATTCGCGAACCCCGTTAAGCACCTGGTTGGACTTCGCCCTGATGTATTCGTCGAGCTTGCTCAGGCTGCCGAGCTCCGGAAGCGCGCTCAGATAGTCTAGGGGGTCCAGCAAGTTGACTTCCCTCTCGTCGCGCACCCCTCCCTCGATCCGGTAGAGGTCTGCCCAGAGCCCCTCCTCGCCGAGCAGCCTGTCCTCCAGCGAGCCTAGCGCCCCCACATCTCCCGTCAGTGTGCCGGCAACCGCCAGCGAGCCCAGCGATGAGACGAGCATGCTCTTGCCGCTAAGGTTGGGGCCTATCACCAGCACCATGCCGCGCTCCGGCAGCGTAAGCTTCGAGTCACGCAGGGGCCCGCACTCGCTAACCGAAAACTCCGCGCTCATCGCGCACCCGCCACGCTGCGCACCAGACTAGACAACCTATTCAGCATTTCTCTAGCTTCCTCGCGCGCCTCCTCCAGGCTAATCTGCTCCTCTTCCGCCAGCCTACCTGCTACAACGCCCACGAAGCGGACCCTCCACTCTTCCACTTCGAGGAACCTGTGGAGCTCGTAGAGGAGATCGGCGGGGGCGGCGTAGCCGGGCTCCACCAGGCTTCGAAGCAGGAGCTTGTAGAGCGTGGTGAACCTCTCCAAGCGCAGCTCCCTCGAGACCGCCTCGAAGCGCTTCACCAGGCGCTGGAGCACCCTGCCTAGCTTCGCGCAACCTTTCGCCACAGCCTGCGCGTCTTCCCCGAACCTCTGCCTCAGCGCCTGGTAGAGGAGGGCCACCTCGCCCGTCTGCAGGATCTCGCTGAACACCTCCTGGAAGCGCTGCCCAGCGAGCCTCAAACCCCAAACCCTCAGGGCGCCGGGGACGCCCGCGCACGCGAGGGGGTTGGAGACGGTGCTCGCCGCGTGCGCCAGCAGCGTGAGCCTCGCGAGCTCGACGTCCTCGACGTAGTAGCCGGCCTTGCCCACGAACTGCTCGGCGGAATCCAGCAGCTCGCCGAGGGCCTTGAGGTCCTGGTACCTGTACCTGTGCTTCGGCGCCGGCTCGAAGAACACGAACACGAGCCTCCTCTCCTCGTCGGCGACCTCGAGGTGGGCGGCGGCGGTCATCGGGAGGGTGAGCGAGAGCAGCCACCAGCCGGCGTCGGCCCTCACGTCGAGCAGCGCCCTCGTGGCGGACCCCCCCTTCAGGTCGCGGAGGCCGAAGAACTTGCCCATCTCGTACATGCTCGCGCTCCTGGGGAGCGAGGGGAGGCGCATGCTACCCCTACCCTCCTGAACCTTCACCCTCTCGACCGACACATCCAGCCTCCACTCCGAGGAGAGGAGGGCGAGGAGCTTGCCCCGGTACCTGCGCGCGAGAGCCTGACCGAGCGCGCTCAACCTCTCGTAGAGCTTGCCCTCGAGCGGGGCGCCCAGCTCCCTCGCCACCTTCTCCAGCTGCGCGGTGTCGCCTGCGGGGCCGATGGTCACGGGCGCGACCCTAAACTCCGAGTAGTTGCGCGCGCCCCTCTGCAGCACGTCCGCGAGGGACGCCTCGAAGGCTTCCGGGTCCTCCAGCTCGAGGAGGACTTCGAGCAGCCAGCCGCTGGGGCGGAACTCGGCGTCGACCCTGCTAGCGCACTTGTAAGCTGCCTTCAGGAGGGCTGTCGCGAGCGAGCCCGCGAGCACCGGCAGGTTCGGGCACCTGGCGACCGCTTCAGGCACCCTCCACCACCCGCCTCGGGACGACCGCGGCCTCGCCGTCCGGGTCGAGCACCGCCACCGCCCCCTCCGCCAGCTTGACCCTTACGCGCCCGAGCGGGACCGCGAACTCCCTCCAGTTCGCCCCCAGGTCCTTCACCCTAGCGAGCTCGTAGTGGGAGAGGTCGGGGAGGCTGAGCAGCTCCCGAACCGCCCTGCCCTCCCCCGCGCTCCCGGAGCCGGGCAGAACCTCCCCCAAGTCCGAGGGGAAGTAGTAGCGGGTCTCCACTTCGCTGGCGCCCGCAGTTTTAACTTCCGCGAGCTTGACCTCGTCGACGGAGACGAGCGACTCCTTGCTCCCCACGCTCAGGATGCAGCGCGCGTAGTCCGCCACGCTCTCGTCGGTGGCGAGGAAGAGAGCCGCCACCCTCATCGACGGCGCGTAAACCTTCCCGTGCGGCTGGACCCCGAAGAGGAGGGGGGAGTCCGGGTAGACGTTGTCCGCGCGCTGGTAGGGGGCGATGAGCGCCCGCGCGAGGTCGCGCGTCTCCACAGGCCCCAGCAGCGGGCCGACGAACCTCTCGTCGACGAGCGCGAGCGCCGCCCAGCGGACTGTGCCGAGTAAGAGGCTCGCCGAGCTCCGCATCGCGAATCCATCCTGGACGACCTCCGGCCAGCCGCGGAGGTAGGAGGCGGCCCTCGCCAGCGCGCCTAAAAGCGCGGTCGGCGGCGGGACGAGCAGGGCCGGCTGCGCGGCGGAGAATATGGGGCGCTTCACGGAGTAGCCCCAGTGGAACTCCAGCAGAGCCTTCACGGCGTAGAGAGGCATAGCGCCCCCATCTTCGCTAGAGCTTGCCGAGCAGGATCTCCTTCACCTTCTCGAACAGCTCGAGGATCGTGCCGGCGCGCTCGACGCCCTCCGGGAGGCCCTCGCCCACCCCGACCAGCGCGACGCTCTTCCCGAAAACCCTCTCGTAGTCGGCGGCCCTCCGCGCGGTCGCCTCCGCGAAGCCCCTCAGCGCCGGCGGGGACACCGTGAAGGGCGGGTACTCCGAGACCGCGGCGAGCACCGCCTCGTAGTCGACCACGGGGGTGAAGCGGGAGAGCTTCGCGCCGAAGATCCTGCTGTCGAGCATGAGCGCTAGCGCGTCCACCGCCAGCTCAACCCTCCTCTTCAGCTCCTCGCCGTCCACCACCTGCTCGATCTTCAGCATGCTCGTCCTGCCGATGCCGCCCGCGTCCAGGTTGAAGGTGAGCGCGTAAACGGCGGAACCCGTCTCGACGTAGTAGATCGCCTGACCCGCCACCTCCTGCTGCCCCTCCCGCGCCGCCCGCGTGGGGCTGTGGCGCACGTGGAACTGCGGCTCCACCGCCACCGCGCCCGTCTCGAGGCTCTCCACGGCCGGCACCATGTAGCTGACCTGGAACCTCGACGTGCGCTTCACGGGCCTGTCGCCCGGGTAGAGGAAGCCCCCCACGTCCTCGACGACGCAGTTCCTCACTATGGTCTTCTCCACCTCGTGGGGGTCGTAAGCCGCCTTCCTAAAGGCCCTGCGCCCCCTCTTCGCCTCCTCGCCCTCCTCCTCGCCCCCCTCCTTCGCTTTGAGCAGCTTTGCGAGCTCCTGCTCCCACGGCTTCGAGCCGAAGAGGTTCACGTCGCAGTGCTTGAGGAACTCGCCCTTCTCGCAGTACTCGCAGAGCGGCACCGCGCCCGGCGGGTAGCGGCGCTTCGCCAGCTCGGCGAGCCACCACTGGTACGCGTGCGCCACGCTCTCCCCGCTGACCGCGGGAACCACCCTCACCACGTAATCCCCACCCATTCTGAAGACCACGGTCGCCCTCCTGTGCCTCGTCACGTTGCCGACGCTCTCCACCATGTTCAACGCCTCGACGTTGACGAGCGCCCTAACCCCCACGCTCAAGAACGGCCCGTTCACTCCTCACCACCCTCCCCGCCGGCCTCCTCAGCCTCCTCGGCTCTCTCCTTCACCCTCCCCTTGTAGGCGAGAGCCAAGATCGCAGCCCGCTTAACGACCTCCAGCCCGCCCACGAGGTCCACGTCGAGGAGGTCGAGGAGCAGCTTCACGCTGCTCTCCTTCGCCACGTACGGCTCCACGTTCCCGTCCAGCGTGCGCCCAGCCTTCCGCGTGCTCTCCGAGATGCGGAGAGCCTCGTAGAGCGTGGCGGAGACAACCTCCCTCCCCGCCGCGTTCGCCAAGCGATCCGCGAAAGAGTACTGGCCAGCCCACACGAACCTGCTCAACATCCTCGCGACATCCTCCACAGCCTCCCGAAGCATCCCCTCAACCTTCCCCTCGTCCACGCTGTACCTGGAAGCCAGCTCGCCCAACACGCGCCTGGAAACCAACCCCATCGAGCAAAAAGCGAAAGAGGCATAAATATGCTTTGCTGGCGCTCCCGAGCACTCCAAAACCCAACGAGCACGGAAAGTGCACCCAAGCGACGGACGCGAGAAGCGAGCCATCTCCCGAAACCCGCTGGTTCGGTAGCGCGCGCGCTACGCTAAGCAGCTCCGCCCGAAGCAATCAAGAGATAGTAGGAAGATACCGATTGCGTAGTAGTGCAGGTAGTAGCCGGCTCTGCCCAGAAGCAATCAAGAGATAGTAGGAAGGACCGGTATCGGGCGCGGGAATCCGATGCGGTAGGTGCGTTTGAGAAGCAATCAAGAGATAGTAGGAAGGCACCCTCCCGTCCGAGAAAAAAGGGCGCGCCTCGAAGTAGAAGCGGAGGGCGAAGCAATCAAGAGATAGTAGGAAGGAGATCCGGCGGCTCGAGGAGGCGAGGGAGGAGGGGCGCCCGGAAGCAATCAAGAGATAGTAGAAAGCTCCTCCGCTGGGCGGGAGCGTGCTCAACACCGCTTTGCTGAAGAAGCAATCAAGAGATAGTAGAAAGTTGGCCGCCGAGCGGCGCGCCACCGGCAACGTGCAAGCCCAGCGGCGCGCGAACTTGTGCCTCTAACTCGCGGGG
>JGI20130J15133_1003062_pt1 | contig 11779 bp, 13 predicted proteins | sample WasSprMetagenome_FD_15133 | JGI IMG/M metagenome (IMG submission 15133) | reverse complement strand
CACCCGGAATCCCTCACGCTCAATCTTCTCCCGAAACCCCGCCTCCCCCGCCGCCACCTCCACCTCATATCCCAGAGACCGCAGAAGCTTCATAAAGGGGAGGTGGAAGTAGAAGATGTGGCTATCCACGGTGGCGAGAAAGAGAATGCGACACACTTTGGAGAACTCAGGCTTTCTGGAAATCACAAAATCGCCATCCTCCACCAATCCCCAGGGCCACAAGGGTCATGAGAAATCCGTACCGTTCCCGGTACAGGGGGCCGGGGTTAGATTCTTACCTCGTCATAATAACTTAATTCCACATCCAAGTCTACAAACTACGCCGAACCTTTTTGCAGCAGTTTCTCATAAAGAGCTTCCCACAGGTCCACCACTTTTTCAAGGGAGAATGCTCTATAGCGCGCCCCATGCTTTTCCCCTATCTCCAGGCGTACTTTCTCAGGAAGATCCATGAGACGAATCCCTACCAGGGCCAGAGCCCCTGGATTCCAAAGGCACCAGAAGAACGGCCTTGTCCTTGAACACCATCTTTTCATTCTCCAATATCGGTAGCCACGACAGGAATCCCTGTGACTGGACTCCGAGAAGAGCCACAGGCATCCTAAGGACATCACACAACACTGATTGTATTCGTGAGTTAAAAATGGCTCTGATGCATTCAAAAGCTTACTCATTTGAGTGTTACCTTGGTTTAAACACGGTTCAGGAGAATCAAAGCCCTTAGAATAAGGTCATCGATTAGAGACTGACGGTAAACTTCGCAAGTAAGGAAGTACTTCATTCGACTCGTGAAACTCACACGATCGTTAAGAAAACGGTCTAAAACCCTTTTCTTCTCTTCAGAAAGTAAGTGGCCGTAGATTCGTCGAAACTCCTTCGCCTGCTCGGTGAGCAAATGTAAACGACCATATTTTCTAAACCTTCGAAACCTTGCTTGCCATTGAGCAGCTAAACCAATCTTGATACCGACAACATTAGCGGCATGTTGTCGATAAAGAACAGTAGGTTTCTCGTCGTAAAACACTTTTCCAAAGGCCGAAACAACCAGATATACCCACCAATCATGCATTCGTATACTCTCGAAGTTCGGAATCTCCAATAGAATCAGATCCCTGGCAATCTTGTTTATCACCATCGTGCACCCTGGAGCAATGTTCTCAACAAGAGCGTTCCTGAAAGATGGTCCCCTTCGAGGAATACGCGAAATGCCGACAACATTAAGTTGCTCGTCTGTGATAAAGACACGGGAACAGTACATCAAGGGCAGACCTTCGGGCAATAAGCTCAAGAAACCAATGGCGCGATTTATTTTATCTTTTTCCCAGACATCATCCTGATCACAGAAAGCCAGGTAATCAACATCGGGAGAAGAGAGTTGCAGCAACTCAAAAAAACTCCTGATAACCCCGAGATGCTCACCTTTAACCAGCCCTGTATTTTTGCATCTTAGAGTGTACTCTTCGAGCAGTCCAACCGTACCATCACTTGACCCATCATCACGAATGAGAATTTCAATGTTTTTATATTCTTGACTGGCAAGACTCTCAAGCAAAGGTCTCAAGTACCTCTCACCATTATAGGTAGAAAGTAATACCTGAACCCTCTTCCCTGCCATACCCTAAAACCTCACCGACTTTGAGCCGTCAAAAGCTCACATTCTCTGTTATAGAGAGCAATATAAGCTCTCGAGAGAATCAATTGCAGGAAAAAGATGGGCGAGATTAAAAGAGGGTTAGTTCCAGCTGCTATAAATAACAACAAAAGACCCATCGCGATTAACTTTCCCGTTTCGTCACCTAATTTCCATAAAGCAACCAGATTGAAAAAAACGTACAAGAAGAAGGCTGTAGCGTACATTAGCCCAAACTGCCGTATCAAGTTAAAGTGATCTACCTCTATGTTGGAAACAAACCGACCCACGCCAATGCTGTAAAAGCTCGACCCCACCCCCATGCCAAGTAAGAGTTTGAAGCCATCTTCAGATAGAACATCCAATACCGATCGTATGTGACCCACCTTTATTGCCGTGGATTGGGACCTCGCTGAAAATTTTTCCAACATAAAAACCAATACATCCTGATACCCTCCCATATATAGAGCGAGAATGATACCAAAAAGTAGCAGTACAGATAGTGCTACCCGTTTACTAAAAGTTTTAGAATGCCTACTCTTCGAGAAAACGCCCTCAACAAACACCCATCCCAAGCCTGCAAAAGTAAAAAAGATAACGGCTGTAGAAGAGGTTAGGAGAACAGCAAGAATCAGAAATAAAAACTTCGCATTGCTTTCTTGAAGCATCAAAAGAGTCGCTGGAATCAAAAGCAAAGACCATCTAAAATAAACGTTTGGGACAAAAACTACGCTCCGGCCTCCTAGAGGATTCCTCCCCAAGTATCCTAACCGATAACGGTTAGCCAAGAGGTTTATCTGATCCACCAGTCCATGGTGTCCAGTAAAGTGGGCAAAGAGGATAACAAAGAAGGTTGTTATGATCAACACTGCCCCGAAAAACATAACCAGCCTAAAAATAGCAACAATTTTTCTCTTATTATTAATATGAAGTAAAACCGGGTATAGCATCCAGGTCAAAAATGGGGTAATGTCTGATACCGCATTACCTGTAGGTACCAGAAAAACTCCCACTGACAGAAGTAGGTAAAAAATCGGCGCCAAAAGAAATAAAGGTATTTCCAAAATCAAAGAAGATAGTGGGAAAGTTACCTTACCAGTGAATATACATACTAGCGCATAAAAGGATAACAAAAAGAAGGCAAGATACTTTAAACCAAGTCCTCCCCCAGGATCGACTATAATAGCGAAAAGGAACAAAATATATAATAACAAGGGAACTCGAGAACCAGAACGAATCTGCCGCCCCATCTTTTCGTTGGTCAAACTTCTCACCTAATCCGACAAAGAACGATTTGAATCAAACCTTGATGGCCTGTGTTATATTATAATATAAAGTAACAGTGGAATAGAATAATTATAGGCTTAGGTCTAGGAGGAACTTCCAATTCTATGAAAGCCCTTATCCTCTCCGGTGGCTCCGGAACAAGGCTCTACCCTCTCACCAGGGCGGTGAGCAAACAGCTCCTCCCTGTCTACGACAAGCCCATGATTTACTATCCCCTTTCCATCGTCATGCTTGCCAGTATTCGGGATATCCTCCTCATCACCAACCCGGAGTATGTGGAGCTCTACCGACGACTCCTCCAGGATGGGGAGTGGCTGGGGTTGCGGATTTCCTATGCGGTGCAGGAGGAGCCCAGGGGTCTTGCCGATGCCTTTCTCATCGGAGAAGAATTCCTCGCCGGTGACAAGGCCATGTTGATTCTTGGGGACAACCTCTTTTACGGGCAGGGGTTCAGCGGAACACTCCGAAGGGCGGCATCTCTGAAACAGGGAGCAGTAATCTTTGGATACTACGTTCGGGACCCCCGGCCCTATGGGGTAGTGGAGTTTGACGAGAGAGGAAGGGCTATTTCTTTGGAGGAAAAGCCGGAGAAACCCCGCTCCCACTATGCTGTCCCGGGACTTTACTTTTACGACGAGCGGGTGGTGGAATTTGCCAGATCCCTCACCCCCTCGGCCCGGGGAGAACTCGAAATCACAGATCTCAACCGGAAGTACCTGGAGCTTGGGGAACTCTATGTGGAGGTTCTGGGGAGAGGGTTTGCCTGGCTTGACATGGGAACGCCAGATGGGCTCCTGGAGGCGGCGAATTTCGTGGAGACCATCCAGAAACGACAGGGTTTCTACATTGGCTGCATTGAGGAGGTCGCCTACCGGATGGGGTACATTTCCCGGGAGAGGCTCCGGGAACTGGGGAAAGCCATGGAGAAAACTGAGTACGGGCGGTATCTTCTGAGTCTGGCGGAGGAGGAATGATGTGGAGCGATTCCGGAAAATCCCTACACCTCTTTCCGGGCTTGTACTCCTTGAACTCACCGTCTTCCCCGATGCCCGGGGGTTTTTCCTTGAATCCTGGAACCGGAGGGACTTCGCAGAACTCGGGCTAGACCTTGAGTTCGTCCAGGACAACCATTCCCGCTCAAGGAAGGGAGTGCTGCGAGGGCTCCACTTTCAGGATCCACACCCTCAGGGAAAGCTCGTACGGGTAGTGCGGGGAGAAATCTTCGACGTAGCGGTGGACCTGCGGGAGGATTCTCCCACCTTCGGGAAGTGGTACGGAGTGGTCCTTGGAGAGACCACCATGCTCTACGTCCCCCCGGGGTTTGCGCACGGGTTTCTGGCTTTGAGCGAGTGGGCTGATGTCCTCTACAAGGCCACGGATTACTACTACCCTGGGTGCGAAAGAGGCATCCGCTGGGATGACCCCGAACTCGCCATCTCCTGGCCTTTCAGGGAATACGGGATTGAGGAGCCGCTTCTCTCCCAAAAAGACCAGAACTGGCCCACCCTTTCGGCCTGGAGGGAGAGAACATGAGGGTGCTCATTGTCGGAGCCTCCGGGCAGCTCGGCCGGGCTTTCCAGGAGCTTCTGACCAGAAAGGGGATAGAGCACTTTCCCCTGGGGAGAGCAGAACTCGATATCACCAACCTTTCGCAGGTGCGAGAGGTTGTGCGGGGAATCCGTCCCACTCACATCGTGAACTGCGCCGCCTACACCGACGTGGACAAAGCGGAAGAGGACTGGAGGAGGGCTTACGCCGTGAACGGCCTGGGGGTACGGAACCTGGCCCTGGGCGCAAGAGAGGTGAAAGCAGAACTTGTGCACTTCTCCTCCGACTACGTTTTTTCCGGGAGAAAGGCTTCTCCCTATACCATCTTCGACCCTCCAGATCCCATCAACCGTTATGGGGAGAGCAAGCTCCTCGGGGAACGGTTTGTGGAACTTGCGGAGAAGTGGTATCTCATCCGCACAAGCTGGGTTTTCGGGAAAGGAGAACGGAACTTCCCCAGGAAAGTCCTCCTCTGGGCAAAAACGAAGGAGGTCCTCCGCTTTGCCACCGATGAGGTGAGTGCCCCAACCTACACCAGGGACCTGGCAGAGGCGGCGCTCCTCCTCATGGAGCAGCAGGCTTTCGGTCTTTACCACGTGACGAACACCCCGGCAAGCCGTTTCGAGTGGGCATCGTATATCCTCCGGAGAATCGGCTGGACGGGGAAGATTGAGGAGGGAAAACAGGAGGACTTCCCTTCCCCCGCCCGTCGACCGAAGTTCTCCGTCCTTGATAACTTTGGTCTTTGGGAGACGGTGGGAGTGGAACTTCCCACCTGGCAGGAGGCTACGGAACGCTTCCTGCGGGAGGAGGGGTTTCTGTGATGCTCCTTGTCACGGGCTGTGCCGGATTCATTGGGAGCAACTTCGTGCACTTCTACCTCACCCGGCACAAAGAGGACCTGATAGTGGGTCTTGATAAGCTCACCTATGCGGGGAACCTGGAGAATCTTGAGAGCCTGGGGGAAGAGGAGAAAAAACGGTTCGTTTTCGTCCGTGGGGACGTCGCTGACCAGGCGGTGGTGGAAGAGATCTTCTCTCGATACGACCCTGACTGGATAGTGCACTTTGCCGCCGAGACCCATGTGGACCGTTCCCTGTACGATCCTGAGGTTTTCGTCCGGACCAACGTCCTGGGGACTCAGGTTCTTTTAGAGACTGCCCGGAAGTTCTGGCAGAAAGAGGGCAAATGGCGTGAAGGAAAGAGGTTCCTCCACATCTCCACCGATGAGGTGTACGGAGAGACCCTGGAGGGAAAGTTTACCGAGGAAAGCCCTCTTCGTCCCCGCAGTCCCTATGCAGCGAGTAAAGCCGGAGCAGACCTTCTGGTCCTCGCCTATTGCACGACCTACAGGATGCCGGCCATCATCACCCGCTGCACCAATAACTACGGCCCCTACCAGTTCCCCGAAAAGCTCATTCCCCTCATGATCTGGAACGCCCTGAACCACCGGGAGCTCCCGGTGTACGGGGATGGGAGGCAGCGCCGGGAGTGGATATACGTCCTTGACCACTGCGAAGCCTTAGAGCTTGTCCTCAAGCAGGGGAGAATCGGAGAGGTGTACAACATCGGAAGCGGAGAGGAGAAGGAAAACCTCGAGGTGGTCCGGGAAATCATCGCTCTCCTCAGGGAGAAGACCGGAGACCCCAAAATCCACGAGGGACTCATCCATCATGTGCAGGACCGGCCCGCCCATGACCGGAGGTACGCTCTGGACTCGGGGAAAATACGGAAGGAGCTTGGCTTTACCCCTGGGACTTCCTTTTCTGAGGGGCTCAAGAAAACCGTGGAGTGGTACCTTGCAAATCTCCCCTGGGTGGAGCGGGTGGTCTCGGGAGCGTACCAGGAGTTTTACCGGAGGCACTATGGGGGGTGAGGAGTTTTACGTTACCCACCTATCAGTTCGAGCAGCTTCAAAGCCTGTTTTTCCCTACTAAACTGTTCTATGAAAGCAAAATCCTTCTGTAGCGAGGGTTGCTCTTTCCATTTTACCCTCCTGATAAGGAGGTTTTCTATCCTTTCTACATCGGTTCCAAGAGCCACTCCGGAATTGCTTTTTTCTATCAAAGTCCCAGCAACCGAATCGCTCCCTACGCCAATGGCCCATATTTCTCGAGCAGTATAGAGGTATTCAAACAGTTTTCCGGTAAGAATGCCTTTCACAGAAGGATTGTTGTACTCGAGGAATAGACACACATCGGCATTATATTGAAGCTCAAGGGCTTCTTCGCGGGGTATAAAGCCAGCATAGGTGTATACTTCCTTAGCCCCATATTTATCGGCTAAATCGGTTACATCGGTTTGGGCAGGGCCAGCAAAAGTGATGCGCAAATCGGTAGGCTTTATCACCCCATTTCTTAACAAGTTGCCAACCGCTTCAAACAGGGGAGATGGGTCTTGAAACCTCCTGTAAATTGTGCCGGTATACACAATTTCAAACCTTTCGTTCTGCTTTCTCGGCTTACTTTGAAGAAAGCAAAAATCTTCTGGATCAAACCCGTTGTAAATGACTTCGATCCTGGTTTTAGTCATTCTCCGCAGAACCTCAGCCAGGGGTTCAGAGACGGTGGTTATCAAATCGGCATTCTCATGAAATTTCCTTTCAAGGTATCTCTCAAGGGGATGAAAGATGCGCAGACCACCAAATAAATGATTTTTTGTCCACAGGTCTCGCCAATCCACCACCCATTTCTTCGTCTTGCCGCTTTTTTTCAGCGCCAACCCTATGCGATGAACCGAGTAGGGCCCACCAGAAGAAATGACCAGATCCCAGCTTTCGTTTTTCACCAGCTTATAGGCTCGCCTTGCCCACCAATCGTGCCAGTCAGGGTATCGACAAGTGTAAAAACAACCTGTGGTAGTAGCAAAGCTGGTATACAGCTTTTTCATAGCGTTCAACAACCTGAATTTCAAAGGCAACCCTGCAGGAGACTTTTCTTGCATTTTCCTTTTCGCTTCGTGATACAACCCACTCAGCGGAATCCACAAGGGATATTTAATGATTCTGAAAGAGGAACAATCGAGTCTCAGGTCGTTCGGCGAGTTTCTCTTCTCGGTTGTTAATACGGTCACATCGTGCCCCATCCTCGAGAACCACTTCGCCCAGGAGTAAGAGCGTAAAGACGCAATAGAATTAAGGGGAGGGAAATAGGCACTCACTATCAGTATTTTCATCTTACACCACCATGAAAAAGTCCGTAAGGGATTCTATTCTCTTCAAGACCAAGTTTTTCGACTCATTTCGCAATCATTCCTGTTTTTATCAATTTTCGTATCACCTTTGCCCCAAGCCATTCCCAGAGTGTTCTGCCAGTTTTCAAATACACCACCCAGTCGCCCCGCTGGGGAAACACCACCTTGGTCCAGCGGTTCCCGGAGAGCCGACAGTAAAAGAAAAGGGCGCTCAAGAATGAAACCGTGTATGAGGCGGTTGAAGCCCAGGCTGCGCCGACAATTCCGTAACGGGGAATCCACAGAAGGTTTAAAACCACATTGGTGAGTACAGCGGCCGAGCTGGTGTAAATATTCAGCCCCGGGAATCCTCGTCCAGCAATGTCATTAGCCAACACCCTTCCAGTACTGAGGGTTACAACTCCAACCAGCAATGCCTGTAATGCACTCACCGCCGATAGAAAAGCTTTAGAATAAAGTAAAAGCACAATCCAGCGGCTAAGGAGCGCTAACACCAAAGCTCCAAAAGCTGTTGTCCAGAGCACCGTACGAGCCACCAAGGGCGTAAACTCTTTCTGTCTTTCTTCTTCACTTTCTGCGGCTACCCGGGGGAAAAGGACGGTGCTCGCTGCCTGAGAAACCATCCAGAGCTTCTCCACCAGGCCAACGCCCACAGCATAAAGCCCCACAGCAGCCGGTCCCAAAAACCAGTTGATAAGAAACATGTCTACCCGGTAATTGAGGAATCCCAGGATACTAGCGATATGCGCCTGGAGACCGTATGTAACAGCACACTTTACGTAAGAAAGGTTGGGCTTAAAACTGACTCCCCCAGCAACCCTTTTAACAAGGCGAAATACAAGGATATCTACAATTCCCCAGGTCAAAAGGCCGGCGAGTATTGCCTCTCTCACCTTACCCTTCAATACGAGAAGGCCGAGGGTGATGAATCCAAGAAAAAGAGTGCTCTGGAGTACCTGTCTATAATTGAACTCCTTGATACGCTGTGCTCCAAGTAACATATAGTTAACGTAGGAAAAGAAAATTTCCCCGGGCACAAGAGCCAGAGCAAGAAGAAGATAAGCAAGAGGAACATTGGGAAACAAGGCCTCCCGGAAAAAATGCACCACCATCAACCCGGCGAGGATTCCAGCACCACCTATACCTATACTGAGCAGGATGTTGTTCCCCAGTATCTCTTCCCGTCGAAACTCACCTCGCGCCACGTAGTACACCGTGGCAGGTCCAATCCCCAGGTTACCGAAGGTCACGATGAGAGAAGGCAGAAGCATGGCGAGAGCATAGACTCCCCTACCTTCCGGACCTAAAACCCGAGCAAGAATGACGGACACCCCAATGCCCAAGAGAAGGTTTAAAACACCACCAGCAAACGTAACCGTTATCCCCCATGCAAATTTACCGCTGTTCATAAATCTTCCCTTACAACAGATCTACAAAGCTGGTCAAAGTCTCTCCCCACTGTTTATTTTCCCGGTTTCCTGACAAAAACAATTATGCCATCACCCCAAAAGGGCGTCCTCTTATAAAGTACACGCATAACCAACCGTCTTAGTAGCAACTTCAGATAACCGATTATTTGGACCCTACTAGTGAACGAGGAAGACTCTGCCTTAAGGCGTGGTGTCATACGAGTGTTCTTCCTTCTGAAGAATTTGCTGACCAGCTCTGAGAGTATTTTAGTTGATTCGAAAGAATATACGTATATCTCTTTTATCTCGAAGCCAGCTTTCCTTAAAAGACCCGTCACCGTAGCGTAGGAAAACCAATAATTGTGGTCTGGATGAATATATTCCACCCCATACCACAATTGGATTAATGTTGATATGCGAAATGCGTTAGGAACAGTCACGATTAGTTCTGTATGGCCTGGTATCATTAGTTTCTCAACTGCGTTTAGAAAAAGGCCAGGGTTCATTAAGTGTTCTATGATTTCACTTGCTACTATTATGTCAAAACTCCGTTCTTGGAACTCCGGGATCTTGTCCAAGCTGCACACATCTCCCACAACGAGATTGTCAAAGCCTTGACTTCTCAAGAAGGAGATGCCATCTGCATCGATATCGATTCCCCACAGCTCAGCTGCTACTTCTGCTAATTTTTGATGCATCAATTCTCCTCGCAAAAATCTCTCGTGTAGGGAACCGCTATCCACACAACCAAGATGCAACACTTTTTTACCCCTACACCTCGAAACGACAAAATCTTGTCTTCCAATTACAATAGGCACTTTCGGCAAAGAAATATATGGGTTCATAGTCTCCCTCTAGCACTTCCTAATGTGACAAGTTCCTTATACAAACTGTGTACTAACTGTCCTATAGCTTCATAAGAAAAACGTCGTTTTGCTTGGCATGCTATCTTTTCACCTTGGTACTTATCCAAATGCCCAAGTACATTGCTTAAAGTTTGTGCAAGTGCCCGTGCGTCCTTAGGCGGCACTAACATGCCTACCTCATCGTTCATTATCTCAGGAATACCTCCAACGTTTGTGGCTACAACTGGCAATCCAGAAGCCATAGCTTCGATGAGCACACATGGTAGGTTTTCCCACTCGCTGGACAATACAAAAACATCGGCTTTTCTCATAAACTCTGCTACCTCTTGCTTGGTCTTCAGGCCATGGAAATGAACTATATCTTGTAATCCGAGCTTACGAGTCAGCTCTTCATACTCAGACCGGTTTGGCCCATCGCCTACGATGTCAAGCACAAAGTCGTCACGTTTCTCCCTAAGCTGGGCCAGGGCTTCAAGAAGATAGGGCACATCCTTTACAGGGCTAAGAAGAGCCACAAGCAGCAAGCGCTTCTTGCTATCTCCTCGCACATGAGCCTTGTCCTTACTAGGGTAAAAGAGTGAAGTATCTACCACATTCGGAACGACGTGAAACCGTGCCCGGATACCATAGGCCTCGATATGTTGCCTTAGGTCTTCGCTTACCGGGCACACCAGATCTGCTCGCTCGAAGGCGAATTTCGCTTTCAGCTTCTCAAGACCGTGGATCAACCCACGCGGGAATCCAGTATAATGCTCTGTAACAATCACCGGAATCCTGTAACATTTCCCCAAAAGCACGGCTGGAACACCTGCTGAATACACGTGTGCATGGATAACGTCGGGCCGAAAACCTTCTTTGAGAAGCTTGCGAAAAGCTCCAAACATGGCCCACAGGTAGATGAAATACGAAGTTCTGGGGATGGGGGACTTCCTGTAGCGCAGGCGCAGTGTGCGAATACCGTCTTCGATATTGTCCTCAATCTGGTAAAGACCACGGATTCCTTTATCCACTCCTTCGCTGTAAAGCACCACAACATCGTTATAAAGGGCGGTCGCCTTTACATGTTCTCGAACGAAAATCCCAGCCACAGGGTTTTGCCTCGAAGGATACCATGCAGGAATATGCAGGATTTTGAGCCTTCTGTCCCCAGTCTGTTCGGCGTTAATCTCTCTCACGCTGTTACCCCCAAAACAACCCACGCTCCGGAATTTCCAAAATCCTCTCCCCTCCCATCCCCATAGGGCCAGACTGGCTCCACCCCCATCTGGGCCTCCAGGGCCGCCTGAACAATCTTTTGAGATCAGAACTAGCGAGCACGTTCCGCCCCTCTCCCAACATCTCCACCCATTCGCTCCCTTCCACAGGGCACCCCTACTTGAGCAACTCCTTGAATTTTTCCACCGTAAGACCGGCATCCCTCAAGATACTCTGCAAAACCCTGGGGTGAAGTGTCTTTCCGGCATGATAGGGAACGGTCACTCGCTTTCCCTCTGCATTTTTGTAAATTTTATGGCTCCCGCTTTGACGCACAAGGGAGAAACCGGCCCGCTCTAAAACCCTGATCACTTCCTCAGCCGTTACTCTCGGTAATTTTCCCATGGTTTAGACGGACACTTCGACAGAGGTAAGGCTCACGGATTCAGCCTGCGGAATTTCCTCACCGCTCTCCAGGCGATCCTCTATATGCAGGCGAATGGCATCTTTGATATTTCTTAGCACCTCTTCGTAGGTCTCACCCTGGGTATAGCACCCCTGAAGCTCAGGACAGAAAGCAAAATACCCCTCTTCATCACGTTCAATCACCACAGTAAATCTATAGAGAGCCATATCCGCTCACCTCCTCAACA
>JGI20130J15133_1003059_pt1 | contig 11790 bp, 7 predicted proteins | sample WasSprMetagenome_FD_15133 | JGI IMG/M metagenome (IMG submission 15133) | reverse complement strand
AGGTGATCGCCAGCATTTATAATTAAAACTTTCTTACCTATGTTAAGGGATTCTCTAACTTCCTTTGGAAGAGTTAACCTTCCCTTCTTATCCAACTCCAAGATGCTCATTTTCCCACCTTCTTTTTTATCTATTTTTAGTGGGATTTAAATTTTATTATTTTAAAAGTGGGCTAACTTTACATGGGAAAATGATGAAAGCAGGGATAAACTCTATGACCTCTTTCTTAGCGAAGTCGAACATGGTTGTGTAATCCTCCAGATTTGACTTTGATTTTTAGTTAATTGGTGGAGCAAGAATTTCATCTTCGTAAATGTATATCCATAGGGCTTGTCCAGAGAAGGAGGAGTATGCGCGCGCATATCAAACTTTCGCGCGAGTTTTCCAAGGCTATCAATTCGCAAATTGCTTAAACTCTTAAAATTACAATTTTAACAATTCAATAATAGTTTTTCATACACTTTTCAATCATTCCAAACCTACCTACAGTTATAATGGGCAAAGTTGAAATTGTAGAGGTGCAACTTCTTTGCTTGAAATGTTAAAGGAAATCGACCGTACTTTTCTTTTGCAGGGACTGTTAATTTATGTGCGCATTTTAGGTTAATCTGCGCTTTTTTATTGTTACTCTGATACGAAAAGGTTTATATTTGCATGTAATGGAAAAGAATGGAATTAATTGGTTTAATTGCAAGTCTGTGCGGTTGCTAATGAAAAGGTATGGGGAAATGTTAAAACTTGTGGACCGTTTAAGGTTTTCGATCGCCAATGTTAAGGGGTACTTTTCGAAGAATTTGGGGGCCCCGTTTATTTTAGTTTTTGATGTCCTCATTTTTGTTGTTGCATTTATGGTGGTTTATAGAAATCCGCTGGTTGGTTATGCTGCTGCCGTTGCCTATTGTTTCCTGGTTTTTGGTGTTGTTTTGCAAGCTTTTAGTTATTTGAAGAACAAGCCTTGTGAGGAGAATGCTTTTGGAAGGAAATATTGATGTTTCAGTTATATTGTGTGCCTACAATGAAGGCGACGTTATTGAGGATACCATTTCCCGTGTTTCCGAAGTTATGAGGAACTATGGCCGAAGCTATGAAATCATAGTTGTGGATGATGGAAGCATAGATGATACACGTTTTAAGGCTTTTAAGTACATAAGGGATAACGGCGATGGGCATGTAAGGGTTATAAGTCATGAGAGAAATTTGGGTAAGGGAAGCGCCATAAAAACTGGCTTTAAACATTCAAAGGGGAGGTTTATAGTCATTTTGGACAGCGATTTAGATGTTGACCCGACGCTTATACCTGAGTATGTTGAGGCTTTGAAAGAATGTGATGTGGCTGTGGCTTCAAAGTGGCATCCCAACTCTCGAACGAACGTTTCCATTAAAAGGAAGATGTTAAGTTTTGGCTTCAACATTTTAGCTAAAATCTTTGCAGGCATAAAGTTGAGGGATACGCAGACGGGATTGAAGGCTTTGAGAAGGGAGGTCTTAGAGAAGCTCATGTCTAAGTTTGTTGTTCAGAGGTATGCTTTCGATTTGGAGCTTGTTGGTGCATGCAACCATAGTGGATATAAAATTTTGGAGTTACCTGTTAACGTTCGGATAAACAGCATGGTTGGTTTAAAGGATATTGTTAGAATGGCATTCGACCTGTTTAAAATATCCTATAGGCTTAGAGTATTAAAGTATTACCAGCGACGCTAACCCTATTTAACGGCAAGCTTTTTCCTTTTAAACGACAAATTGCTAATAAATATGGAAAGCCTTAAAATCTTATTGTTTAATTGGCGTTGTTGGCTTAATCCTGAAATGGGAGGAGCTGAAGTTTTTACACGTGAGGTTTTGAGGAGGTGGGCGGCTAAAGGGCATAATGTGACCCTTTTCACATCCAAGTTTCACGGGTGTAAAGAGGAGGAGTTTATCGACGGAGTGCAAATTGTAAGACGGGGCGGGAGATTTTCAGTTTACTGGAAAGCCAAAAGTTTTTATAGAAATCGTGCGAGAAAGGAAGGCTTTGACGTCGTCATAGACGAAATTAATACTAGACCCTTTTTCACCCCCAGTTTCGTGGATAATAGAGAGCAAATATACGCATTGATCCACCAGTTGGCTCGTGAATACTGGTTTTATGAAACCCCTTTTCCATTAAATTATATCGGGTACTACATTCTCGAAGATAGGTGGCTTAAAAACTACGTTAATGTGCCGACAGTTACGGTTTCTGAAAGCACAAGGCGAGACTTGTTCAGCTTGGGCTTTAAAAGGGTTTATGTTGTCTCTGAAGGGCTGAACTTTAAACCCTTAAAAAGAGTTCCCAAAAAAGAAGACCATCCGATCATCGTGTATGCTGGTAGGCTGAAAAGGGCTAAGAGACCAGATCATGCCATTAAGGCTTTCAAATTGGTTAAAGAGCATGTTTTAGATGCAGAACTTTGGATTATTGGTGATGGGTATTTTAGGAAAAGTTTGGAGAAGATGGCTATTGAGGGCGTAAAATTTTGGGGTAGTTTACCTAACAGGAACAGGAGGGAGCTTCTGGAAAGGTCTTGGGTTCTTGTGAATCCAAGTGTGCGGGAGGGGTTTGGGCTTAATGTTATTGAGGCTAATGCATTAGGTACGCCATGCGTTGTCTATAATGTGCCAGGTTTAAGAGATGCTGTTATCAACGGCGAAACAGGATTTGTTGTTAATTCTGGAGACATAAAAGGTTTGGCTGAAAAATTAATCGAAATTTTAATTGATCAAAAGTTGAGGATAAAGCTTTCTGAGAAAGCTTTGGCTTACTCGAGGAGGTTTAGCTGGGACGTGGTAGCAGATGAATTTATAAACATCATTAGAAACGTCGGTGAGAATGGGGTTTAAATGATTGGGCATGGGACGCCAGATGTTTCAATAATTATTCCAACTTTTAATTCAGGCAAATATCTTGGCAAATGCTTGAATTCTGTCAAGCGGCAAAGGTATAATGGAACCGTTGAGGTTATAGTTGTTGATGACGGTTCAACCGACAATACTGTTGAGGTTGCCCAAAAGTTCGGTTGCACAATTATTATGAATCCCAAGAGGGGTAGAGCTGAGGCGAAGAATGTGGGAATTATGCATTCGAAGGGAAAATTCTTGTTTTTTGTAGACTCAGACATGGAGTTAACTCCCTCCGTGATAGGTGAATGCGTTAACCTTTTAAACAGAAAACCGAATGTTGGCGGCGTGATAATTCCTGAACGTTCTGTTGGAAAAAGTTTTTGGGTTAAAGTTCGAAACTTCGAGAGATCTTTTTACGCTAAAACTCTTGTCGAGTCTCCAAGGTTTTTCCCAGCAGAGCTTGTGAAAAGGGTTGGGGGTTTTGAGGAAGGTTTAATTTTTTACGAGGAGGCCACATTACCCTATAAAATTCAGAAATTGGGATATGTCTTCGAAAGAGCTGAGTCGGAGATTATCCACCACGAGGAGGATTTTACGCTCTTAGTTTGGCTTAGAAAGAAGTTCAATTACGGGAGGACCCTTAAAGAGTATGAGCGAAAATATTGGGAATATTCGAAAACTCAAAGAAGCGTGTGGATGAGAACTAAACTTTTTTTAGCAAACTGGAGAAAATTTTGGAAAGAGCCAAAACTGGCTTTCGGTGTTATCCTGCTCAAAAGCCTTGAATATTTCTCGATTGTATTCGGCATGTTATTTTCAAAGGCCGCTTAGAAAAAGTAGAATTTGAGTTTTTGATAGAGAGGTTCGCCGATTTTTCTAGGGGTTCTGCCAAAAATAATATTATTAGGGGATTTGAGCGTTGAGATTGGTCTATCAAGGTTTAATGCTTAGGTGATGGAGAACGTGTACTTTTTATATGTTCATGCTAAGTTTAGACCTCTGCTCTTTTATATTCAGTTGAAAACTCCGCCATAACTTTTACAACTCAACAACAAACGGAAACTAACAGATTGCTTTTCATTTTTCTCGCCTTGCAAAAAGAATCGCTAAAGTATTGTCTTTTACTCCCATCATGGTCGATAAGGTGTAAACAAACTTTCTAAATGTTTTTAGATATGTTAGATCTCTAACTTTAACGGAATAGCTAGCCTTCTTCTTAACCAATTGTGACGTAAACTTTTCTGTACGCCACCCATTTTCCTTTAAAGACTTTTCTAGTTGGCTAATATCGCCAGCTTCAAGATGACACTCAGCAACCATATTTTTAATATTTTCAGAATCTTGCCTATTTAATCCACTAAGGACTTCAAACTCTGCGCCCTCTATATCCACCTTTAGAAGATCTATTTCGCCAAGTTCGTCAATAAGGTCTTTTAAGGTTATTGAACGTACGTTAAACTTTTTGCTGTCGCATTTTTTAAGGATTGTATGTGCCCCAGTGTGTTTTCCTTCATAAAGTGTTATTGTTTCGGGTTTCGACCATAATGCCTTGTTAATGGGCATAACGTTCTCAGCATTGTTTATCTCAAGATTAAGTTGTAGTAATTTAAAGTTTAGAGGGTGCGGTTCGATTGATATTACCTCCTTCGCGAAGGTCGAGGCAACTAAAGAAAATAATCCCACATGGGCGCCTGCATCCACAATAGTTTTTCCCTCAAATTTATTTAACTCGAACTCCGGAAGATACTCATACTCCCTGTTCAGAAGAATATCCTTAACCGCTCCGAATAGTTGGTCGTCTGGAACATATGCTTTATAAAGCTTTTTATTTACCTTAAAATTAACGTTAAGTAAATTACCCTTGGCACGGATAAACTTGTTTGGAACGTTTACAAGATCCATTTTACAGCACCTTTAACGTCGCCTATTTTACATGGCATCATTCTAATTTTTCATCGCAATCAATTTTTATTTTGCTCTTAATGTAAATTTGCCATTCCGTAAATTATACAAGCATTTTGTTTCTAGCTTCTGACCAAAAAGCACGCGTTTTTTAAATAATGAACGGATTTTACGCAATAGTGTAACTGGAATGCAAAGTGTTCCGAGCACGACGCCTATTGTAACCATGCTCATGAAAAGGACGAAGCTATATAATGTGTTTGGTTTATAATAAATTTCAAGTTTGTGGATTCCCTGACTTACATTTATAAACCAGCAGCTTGCGTAAAAATTCGCTTCACAATGTTTTTTTAAAACTGTTCCATCCATAGTAGCCTCCCAGCGAGGATCATAGTTCTCATTTAAGACAAGCATGTACCAAGAACTGTTAGTCTGATTAAATTGCAAAATATACATACCTGGATCCATTTTAATGACGGAAGCATCTAAACCACCTCCAGGATTTTCAGTTGGTATTAGCCATATGCCTGCTATGACATCTTTACTTATTGCAAAATTCTTAAAATATGTTACAGAATTTTCCGACCCTAATCCGATTCTACCCTTATCACTTAGAAGTGGACTAGTAAAACTGAGCAAATACTCACCATTCAAGTACAGTGTTAGGGTTTTATCAACCTTAATTACCCGTAGGTTGTACCAATTTCCAGACGTCAAACTTGCTTGTTTCACAATTATTCCTTCAATGTAACCATCAGGGGTTTTTTTGGCAATCTCGACATAATTATCTTCGTGAAAGATTATACGAAAGTATGATGAATTAGTGAATGCGAAGTAAATATTTGGACCATGCCAGCTTTTTTCTCCAAACTTAACAGGTTTAAAATCGACATTAAGATCGAAGTTGTCATACTCATTCTCTGTCATTAGAAGGCCATTTTGTATCCTTACCAAGTTATTTTCAATGTCGCATAATCCTTCAACATGAAAATCTTTCATATCCAGAAAAGAATCCTCATGCTTTGTAAATAAAAACAATTTATTAAAGCCATCTTTTAATTCAAATCTACCGATAGTCTCTAATGAGCAAGGGGCTGTGTAAATCGTTTTATTTTGAAATTTTACTCCATCTAATGAAAAGTAAACAGTTGAGTTTTGTTGGTTGCCATACACAATTACCTTAGCATCAAAAACTCCTGACAAAGGTAACTCCCAGCTGTACGAACGGCTTATAATTGGAGTTGATGTAAAGTAAATTTGACAACCATCATATTTCATTCCAAAGAAAACAGGGTTGTAAGAAAAAATTGAGGAGTTTACGAATTTTATCGTTTCGATGTTAGAGTAAAGAATAGGATATTGACTCAAATATAAACGAGGAAGAACTGGTTCTATAACAAACTTAGAATATCCGCTTTGTTCCGCTTCAAGCATACTTTTCTTTTTCTAAATCTTCCTTAATACTTTCTAGGTTCTGCGGTTGAATTATGTGAAAGCCTGTGTCTTCCCACGCCTTGTTTATATAAACATATTTTATACTGAGCAAACGAAATAAATTTGTAAGGTTTGCGCCTGACTTTAATTCGTTATCTATGACATTCACTATTTTTGAGGAAGTTCCCAATCTTCCCGTGTATAGAAGTGGATTAATAAATTGAACATGCAATTCGGTCTGATGATCAAAAGGCAATATTATCCCTCTATAGTTTTGGTCAACATACCAGTGCAACGAGTCCTCAACAATATCGCTTATGGTCCTGTCAGGCGACACATTTTGTAAATTACCATAAGTTCGGTCAAGACCCATACATCCTTTAAATACAAAATAGTTATACGGATAAACGTGCGATAGCGCTAGTAGTGTTAGAGTTAGAGTTAAGGCGGCTTTCTTTAATTCATTTTTACGGAAAAAATCCATGCAGAAAACAGCAATTCGTTCCGTAGAAAACGCTAGGAACGGTATCATGCATACTGCAAACATGAGTTGTAGCTTAATGGGGTTACGTAAAGTCCATAATGCGGGCATATTTTCGATAATCCATTTTAACTCTGAATATATGATTAATCGAAGAATTAGCACAAAAATGATCATAGTGAAAATAACAACCAGTAAGGCTCTTATTCTTAATTTCTTATTTTGTGGAGAGCGCCATGCAAAGAGAATACCTGCACACATGATAATTGGAATTATTAGGCCTGCCTCGTTAGCAAGATTTGACGGATCATTATATCCTAATGGAACTTGAGGTGAGCCAGCGTTACCTGCGAACCTTATAAAGTTTAAAAGGGTAAGCTCCTTATACGTGAACTGGAAGTCGCGTAAAACACTGGATTTTTCAAAGCCATAAGATGGTGAGTTCAAGTATATCCACTCGGCAAAAAAATAAGGCGCATTACACATTATAATAAGCAACCCTAACAATAGGAGTTTAGGGGCTGTGTCCTTTATAAATTTGGTTTTGGATGAAGCGAATATTAGATAACTGGTGGCTATGACAAAGAGCGCTATTAAAAAAATAACTGAAAATGTTGGAAAGACCCATATAACTAAGTTAACAAATGCTGCTGCTCCCGCAAGGTTTTTCATAGCTGGTTTTTCCAGAAGATCAATAAAGAATAAAAGTGCAAGTGGTAAAAAGACCAAAGCCCACATGAAGCCCCCAAAATTGTAATATGTTATAACAACAGGGTTAATTATGTATAATGTTGCAGCAAAAAAACGCGCCCAAATGCTTTCGCAAAATCTTTTGGAAAACTCGTAAAAAGCAATAAAACTTAACGGAAAGCTTAGATTCATAAAGAAGTTGAAAATACTAATATCTTTCATGTACCATGCTATCTGGCTGAAAAGATACAAGAACAGGTAGCCCTGAGGGGAAGGATAGCATTCGCCATGTGCAGCACGATGCCAGACACTGAATATGTATTCCTCCAGCACCTTTCCAGAAAAAAGTTTGATTAATGGACAATCTCCATAAGTAAGGGTTACCAAGAAAATATTCCTTGCCACAAGAAATGTAACAACGACAGCTGAAAGTAATACAGTTAAAACTCTAATCCACCTTGATGCCTTACATTTACAATAGACTTTAAAGGGCACCCTTTTCAAGCGCGCAAACAAATACATAAGTACCCACTTCTTAATTTTTTCATCTATGAATAGTTTCAAGCAAGACTTTTGTATTGTTTGGATTTATTTATAGATTATCCATACAAAGCAAGGGGTAATCTCATCTCATATATTAAGCGCAATGTGCAACTACACCATAGTAAGCTTATTCGATTTTGCCCGTGAACTTTAGCTTGACGATTTATTGTTTTCGGTCTTGACGCGGTTAAATTTGTTTAGTAGCGTCTTCATGTTCTTCCTTTTTCTCCGTTGTTGTCTTTACGTTTGTGGCTGTTAATCCTAGAATTGTTAGGATTCCGCTGATTGTTATGATGGGTGCTCCCCAGCTTGGCTTTAAGCCTGATTGTAGGAGTGATGCTGCCGAGGTGAAAGCGAGGATGCTTGAAATAAGCGCTATTATTTGTGGTGTTCGCTTCATTTTTGTGTATAGGCTTGCTGCTATGGCTATCCATGCTAGGATTGTGGCTGTGTGGGCTGTTAGGCTTATGGTTGTTGGAATTAGCGTTTTTTGGGCTGTTAAGGTTGTTTGGAGGCTTAGAGGGAGGTACATTTGTGTTTCTGCAAGCTGGCTCCATGGGAGAAGTGTTGAGGCCAAACTTAACGTGGCGCCTGCTAGGATTGTGTAGAATGGCTTTTTCGGGAATGCCCCCTCAATTTTGGCTTCGCTTGCTTGTGCTTGCCTGCTTTTCAATTTTCTCTTTTTGAGCGCCTCGCGTGTCTTGCAGATTGCTAAGACCGTTGGAGTAACGAATGTCGCTGCTATTAGGATCATGCTATACATGACGTTTTGTGGTTTAGGTGCTTGTGTTACCGATGATAATGATTGTATTATGATGTCGCCGTACTCTGGAATCCACTGTTCGTATATCAGTATTCCAGAGTTTATGTCGTAGATTAGTGTTAGGTTTCCATATTGCCATGCTCCCTTAAGCAGTGCATGTAGGGTTATGTTTAGGCTTTGAAATGTTCCAGCGTCGACTGTGAATTGTTGAGGTTGGGCTGTTGCGTTAGCTATTGTGGCGCTTGTCTCCATTTTTGTTATCCAGTTTAAGTTTCCCTGTAAGGTTTGGGTTATACACGTTTGCGGTAAGTAGATTAGGGCTTCCAGGTAATCAGCGTATATTGGAAATCCATCCTTATATTTTATTGTTATGTCCATTGTTGTTGTGCCTGTGGCACGCGCGACTATTGTGGTTTGGTTGGCTACAAGAATTTTGAATGTGGCGTCTCCGGTTTGTTTTCCCCCTGCTCTCTGACCTATTCTCGCCCACTTATAATATAGTGTTGCACCCTCCTCCATTAGGGGCTGGTCTGCTTGGGCTGGAAAAGTTGCGGAGAAAGCGAGAATTGTCAGCGTTAAAAGCGATGCTGACAGCGTGATGCCTTCCTTTTTCAACGTTTACACCTGCCACTGATGCACAGTAAAGTTGAGATATAAAAAGTTTGGAAAATATAAAGAAAAAGGGTGTTGTGGTTAACTGTCGAAGTCAACCTTCGCCGTGCTTTTTGTCGAAAGCTTCTCGTACCACCAAACGTTGCCCTGTCCGCCTGTTGGAAGCGATGGGATGGTGATCGACCCTGACCAGGTCACAGACTTGTCGAATCCAGGTGAAACTGCGAAGGCATTGCTGCCGAGCTCTGTTATTGTGCCTAAAGCTTTAACAACCGTGAAGCCTGATGGTTCCCTGTTTGCGGCTGTGTAGGTTATTTTGAGCACTAGGGCTACTGTGCCTTTGGGTATCCAAGTGTTGAATTGGCCAAGGTACTGTGAGGCCCATGCTGCTGCCCAGAATGTGTCACGTCCATCCCAACCGTATATGGCTAAGCCTCTTGTTCCGTTAATGTCTCTTGCAAGGGCTATTACTGCGTAGCCTTCCTTGTAGCCGAATGTTGACTTGCTTGAAGCCCATGTTGAGATTGGATAGTAGTCGAATGTTGCCAATGCGAAGTCGCTTGTCGGTGCGGAACCCGTCACTGTTCCGCCGTTGATTAAGGCGTATGCGCTTGTTCCTTCACGGCTTATTGCAAAGTAGAAATCATTAAAGTAGCGAGTTAAGCCGTTTGCCTTCATGCCACCGAGGGTTATTATGCCATTGGGACTCCAAGTCACATTGGAATATTTAAGCTTCGTCCAAGTTGTTCCATTAAATTTCCATCTTTCGGTCAACGGGTCTTTTGATGGATACCAGTAGTAATATTTACCAGTTGAGGAGTAGTTTGACCAGCCTCCCGCTATCGGCTGCGGTGGACTCTTAATTACGCCGTCATATACGCCGAAGGCGAATCCCTTCAATGTTGTGCGCTTGTAAATCATCGTGTCTGTGCCTGTGCCCTTGCCGCTGTTGCTGAACTGTTCATAATAGTTTCCACCCCACTCGTTCAACCCATACGGTATTGTCCCCTTCATGCCTATCACGGGCGCGATCCATGGAAAAGCTGTGTCGTTTCTATCGAACAGCATAAACGGCTCCCATAAGTACTTTTGAGGCATATCCGGTAACAGTCCTGCGCCTGCGCTGTCTGTTGTGGCTGCGCTTTGTCCAAGCCCAATCCACATGAATGGTTCATTATTTATTGTTGTTAGGTCTTCTGGGTTGAACACTTGGTTAAGCAGATATTCCACTTCGGTGTCAAGCTGAGTTGCGTTATATGGATATGGAGCACTTTCGTCCATTGCTGGATGCGGGTCTGCGTTAAAGTCCGTCATGCCTACGACTTCAACGAATCTTATTTCCCTATACGGATCTCTCTTCGCAAGCCAGTACAACATGTTCGGCCACTTAGCGTAGCTGTAGCGCCATTGAACTATAACCCATGGGGTGCTAGGCTCTCCGGGTGGGCTTGGCATATCGGGCTGCGCGAAGCCTGGAGGCAGAACCGTTGTGTCGACCACTGGTGGAACCATATCCGGCACAAGGTGGGAGTAAACGCTGTATTCTGTTGCATTAGGCCAGTAGCCTGCAAAGAATATGTAATTCTGACCTGCGTCAAAGGCTTGTAGCACGTCGTATTTGCTTTCTCCAGTTAGTGGGTGCTGGTAAACAGTATCGTTGTAGTTGTGGAAGTAGTGTATATAAGCCTCATTTCCAGGGTTAATGTTCCTTGCCAAGTCAAGTTCGTAGCGTTCCGAGAAGGCGAAGTCGACAATCGAATCCAAAACTTTAGGGTCAAGCAGTATCTTAACATCCTTGTAGACAATAGCGTATTTCGTGTCTTTGTTGAAGACCACTGTGAATGTTACTTTTGCAAAGTCCTCGTCGTATTTTCCATCATGAATGATCACGCTTGTTCTTCCAACGGCCAACCTTGCACTATCATAAAGCACTTGGATCCCGCTTGTCTTCAAGCTTCCCTCGGTGATTTCTGCCTTAGGGTCTGTTAGGTTGTAGGTTGAGTACCACGTGTAAACTTTCCTTCCTGCTTCAGCGGTGTTCATGTCACTATAGATGGCGTATGCTAACAGTCCCCTCGGCACACCAGCCCTTGAATAGTTAACGTATAACAGCCATCCCTGAATCCAGTATTTTGGATCAATAGCGGTTGAAGCCCATGACTCTGTATCAGACCATTCACTTGCATCGTAGCCGTAGGCTATGCCTGCGTTCTGCGGTGTTGCAAATTCGCCGTATTCCGTGAAGCCTATCCTCAAGCTTTTAGAAGCATTAAAGTACACATCGTCTGGATCATATGAATATAAGTTTGCCCATTGGTTTATTTTATAAGAGTATTGCCTGCTATCATAGTAGTCGTTTCCTGCTACTCCTTCAAAAATTACGTAGTCTGCTCCTCCAATTGACTGCCTAGACCTAAAGCTCATTGCAGGTGCTACTAAACTCAAAGAGATCACGGCTAAGGTTAAGAGTGCCAATGAAATTCTTTTAGAACGTTTTTCCATTTCC
>JGI20130J15133_1003044_pt1 | contig 11825 bp, 19 predicted proteins | sample WasSprMetagenome_FD_15133 | JGI IMG/M metagenome (IMG submission 15133) | reverse complement strand
ATATGACTTAAATGGAAACTTATTAAAACAAATAACTTTACCAATTTGGGCCCATAAGCTTGTAGATATTGGGGATAGAATAGCATTCTTTTATTCTTGGGNGAAAACCCTTTATACCTTAGATGTAAATACCTATGAGATTAGAGAATATACCTTACCTTTTTACTTATATATTGGAANTGGGAATCTTATGCAATTGATTAAAGGTACAAATAAAGTACATATTTATAGTGGTNGTGAGAATAAACTCTATCAATTTGACTTAGATACGCAAGAATTGACACTTGTTAAAGATTTTAGTANTGAAGATTTTGTACAATATGGTTATGNTGATTGTTGGTTTAGTAATGATGGTAAAATTGTTTTTCTAAGTTATCTTGACCCNGTAAGCCAAAATATTNCAGAAGTGTGGGCATACAATACAGAAACTAATGAAATAAGAAGAATACCATTAGTACAATATCCTTATATGTTGTTTGAGNATGGTGATAGTAGAATTTTCTTAATAGTTGATGCCCCATTTTATTACAATTCTTACATCTATGATTACAATAATGATAAGGTAATAGGTNCAATAAGCAATTTTGGAATAAACCCATTATATACTGATGGTAAAATATTGTTAATGGTGTAATGTTATGGTCCAAAAAGAGTACAGGGTAAAAGTAAGAAGTGAATTTAATAGGGCATTAATGTTAACCCAAAAAGAATTAAAAGAGTCTTTTATCATAGTTGGAATTTCACTTGATGCAAATACTAAAGAATTTGTGTTTAGAGTAGAAGCCTCTGATAATTTTCATAATAAGCTATCTTCTTACTTATAGAAAACTAAATTATTGTTATGAGTGATGGAAATAACCAAGTTAAAAACCCCTATGAATTAAATGAACCCCCTAAGCCTGAGTGGTTAGACCAAGCTATAGAGAAATATACAAGTAAGTTAGATTTTGTGGTACTTGGTCAGAAATTAGAAGCTAAAAAAGAAGAAATGGACTTTAAATATTCTACTCAGGCTTTTACCTTGGATTGGGCTTTAAGGAAAATAAGAAGTGTTTTAGATAAAAGGGGTATTTTGTTAGAGTTTAGAGCTGAGTATATAGCTTATGGGTTAGAATTGTTTAGAGTGTGGAAAAGATTTAGTCCTTTATTTTGGAAATGGAAACAAGACTACTTAAGAGAGTTGAAAATCATAGCCCAAAAATGGAAAAATAGGGGTTTAGATGTTGAGACCTTAAAAGATATAGCAATTGTGTTAAATGCTAAGGAAATTATACAATTCTTCTAACTATTTACTCTAAGCTTTTTAAATGATTCCCTATAATACCTACTATCTCAGTTAGAATAACTTTTACTTTTTCCTTTTCACTATTGGTCAATTCCCTTCTCTGAGTTATTGGTATGTTTATAATTAGTCTTAAGCTTCTTATTCTACTCTCAATAGAAGTCAAATCGTTAGCTAATTCTCTTAGTCCCATAATCATTTATTCTAAAGCTACTTAATTAATTTTTAAATGGTCAAACTTTTTTCTTAAGGGTCATACTTATTTCTTTATTATCATAGTAATAGTGTAGTTTTTGTTTGTTTTTTTGTTTGTTGGTCTTAGAGATAAAAGAAGAATAAGTTGGGGCTTGGGCATTACATTTTTCATTTTTTCTTTTTAGTCCCCATTTAACTTGGGACCCCCAACTCAAAATTAAACCCTAACAATTAGAAAAGAATAGACCCTAAAAATTAGACCCCCAAAAAACCATTTTAAACCCAAGAATTAAGCATTAAAACCCCATATATATATTTAACCCCAAAACGACTAAAGATAAAAATAATTATCTCTAATGAAACCCCCTTATATAATTATTATTTTTGCTTGTTTTGGTCCCCAATATATTACCTTTTCTTTAAAATTACAAAATACCCTTTTTACCCCCTACCCCCTTACAAATTTTTAGTTTTCTCTAATTAATAGAAGGGTTTTAAAATGGTAGTTTTTGCTTGTTTTTGTGGGTTTTGGGCTTGGGGCTTTGGACTCGCGAGTTGGTGGGGGCCTGTGGCGTTTTTAGGGTTTGCAAGTATTGGGGCTTGGTCAACTTTTTCCTCTTTTTACTATCTTAATGACAACAAGACTTAATACTATAATAACAATCACAAGGATAATTAAAAGGAAAATTAAAAAAAGAATTTGATTGTAATTGTAATGAGTTTTAGGTATGTATCAATTAGAGATAAATTAAAATAAACATATTACCACTTGTTAGTACAAACGCGTCCCCACAGGGGGACGCTATTCTTGTGTATTACCATAATTACCCACAATAAGGCTATTGTGTACTACTAAACTATAACAAGTAGGTATGTACTTACTATAGATAATTGTAAGTAAACTTGTAAAAACCTTGTACTATAATAATTATTATCGCGATAATAGTAATTGTATGAGTGAAGAAAATGACAAGATTTTAACAATTCTTAGTATAGTACTTATAATTTCTTACTTGGTATTGTGGTTTTTAGCAATACCTTTATTCTTTAAAACTTATTTTGGATTAAGGTACTATGAAGGTCTTGTATTGTCCCTTCTATTGTGCATATTCTTTAGACTTAACTTAAAATAGTCTTTAAAAATAGGGAAAAATAAACTAAGTTATGAGTGAAATAATTGAAAACCTAAAAAATGCTTGGTGGGTAAAAAGTAAGACTTTTTGGTCAGGGGCTTTAATGATAGTCTACAGTATCTTAGAGTACATAATCACAGGAAACTTTAGACCTGAGATATTCTTAACAGGCCTTGGATTAATAGGCTTAAGACATAGTCAGGAAAAACTTAAGAATGAAGAATAAAGAAAAGCCCCTATCTAAGTGGAAAATTCAAAAATTGAAAAGGGCTTACTATAAACTTCTAAAGGCTAATTTGATTACCCAAGAGTACTATTTACAAAAAATTAGAGAGTTAAACAAACAATAATTTAAATAGTTGAATTTCTAATTTCTTGCTATCCTGAGCAATTTGCTATGAAGGGTAAGAATAGTTGGGCTTAAGCCCAAAAAATAGAAAAAAGGGGGTATAGGTATGAAGCTTGTTAGTATAGATAATTTATTTAGGTTTTTAAATACCTTACCACATTTTGAAGAAAAAGACTTATATGTAGAAGGTACAAGGGTAAGAGACTTTAAAGGTATAGCTTATGCAGGTACAAACAAAATAGTAGCTATAGTATCTAACAAGTACAATTTAGTACAGCATAGTCAGGTATTTGAGTTTGCTATAAATACAATAGTTAACCAATTTGGGGAAAATAATGTTTATGGATGGATTGAGCATTATAAAACAAGGGCTTACCTATTTCTAACATTTAAAGAGATTGATATAGAAAATGACAGTAAGTATAAAGTAGGACTTCTAATAACCAACTCAGTGGATAGTACATTAAGTATTTGGACCACATTATTCAACTATAGAGAAGTCTGCAGTAATGGGCTTATAGAGAGGCATAACATTATAACAATACAAAACAAGCATTTAGGTGGTACCAATTTATGGTCAAGGCTAAGTAGTAGATTTAATATTGTACTACAGCAATTTGATACTTTAGTTAAAAGGCATTTTGATACATTAGAAGAATTGAAAAACATAGTAGCCCCAAGTATTGAGATTTTAGAGACTTTAAGAAGAAATTACAAGGTCAGTAGAAAAGCCTACTATACAATTATGAGAAAAGTTAACTCAGTAGATACCTTATTTAACATTTACCAAGCTATAACTAACTACTATACCAATAACAAGTCAAGAAATATAACAAGTAGGGTAGAGATGTTAAGAAAAACACAAGAGTTAATTTATAACTATGCTAAGGCTAAAGCTATGAGTGGTGGTACTAATGGCTAATGAAGATACTACCACAATAGAAGAAGCTTTAAAGAAGGGCCAAGAAGCATTAGAAAACCAAAACAAGTTATTACAAGAGTTTAAGGAAAAAATTAAGGGTAAGGTAGTAGTACTTTATGGTCAGGCTTGGATAGGAAAAAGCCTTTTCACATTAAGCCTTAGTAAGCTTTTTAGCTTCTCTAAGCTTTTCTTAATCGACAACAATTATACCCAAGACTACTTTAACATTAACCCAAAAATACAAGTAGTTAGAATAGAAGACCCTAAGCAATTGGACCAAATGATACAAAAAGAGCCCCCATTAGAAGATAAGCTTATAATAATTGATAGCATTACCACATTACAAACAAGCTTTATAAGTAAGTCTTACTTTAGCCCAAGAGCTTATAATGAATTCAATAACTTTAGTGATAAGATAGCTAAAAAGCTTAGTGAGTTAAAGCCTAAAACTACATCAATTCTAATAGCCCACGAGAAAATACAAGATTGGGATAAGAAAATAGTAGCCCCAAGGATTAATTTCACTATGCTTAGGAATTGTGATGTAAGGGTAAGAATGTACTTAGAAGATGGTCAGAGAAAACTAAGAATAGAAGCTATGAGAGAAGTACCAAAAACCCTAACTTGGGTTATTGAATAACCCTTACCCCTTTTCTTTTCTTTAAAAGTGGTTAGTATGAGTGAAATCTATACATACTCATACATAAAGGATATGCTTAGTAAGGTAAGTGAAAACAATAAGCTAAAATGGTCAGACTTCTTAATTGTATTTCAATACCTTGACATCAAACTAAAGAATATTGAAATGCTAAAAAAGAAGAAGCTTCTAACAATTACAAATAAAGCTATAGTTTTGGAAATAGTTAATCAAATANACAAAATCTTAAGCAATAACTTAGTAGAAAATGNTATGGCAAGTAAGCAAATAANGGAAATTTTAACTGAGATAACCAACAAGGTTAATCAATTGTAATAAAAAAGGGGGTATAGGTATGAATGATAATAGTTTAGAGACTAAAGATAAATGCTTAAATGATAATAATGCGTCCCCCTGTGGGGACGCACTTGTACCAAGTAGTGATAACATTAGAGATAAAAAAATAGAAGAAGCTATTAGCAAGGCTATTAAAGGGGCTAAGCTTTTCTTAGTATCACAAGGTCAATCTTACTATGATTTGGGAAGAGCCTTAAATGAAGCCTTACAAGGTTTAAGTGATTTAGAGAAAACCCAAGTTTATACTTACCTTGGGGACTATATTGGTATAAGTGTAAAAACCCTTAAGAATATAGCCTACTTGTACAGGAAATTAGCAAATTATACATTTTGGCATACCCATACAAGCCTATTTAGAATGAGGTTATTCCAATTAGCATACTACATTTGGAAAAAAACAAGTGAATTTGACTTAGTATTTAGAAAAGCCTATGAAGAAATTACAAGTAATGAAAAGATACAAGCTTGGCTATTAGAAGCTTCTTATAAAGATATAATCAATTGGGCTAAAGAGAGATTCGAAACTTACTTTAAAGCATTTGGTCCAAAAAGTGGCTATATTGTTAAATGTGATATATGTGGTAGGGACCTTAAACAAGAAGATAAAGGTAAGACTTGGGATTTTGTACCTGTAGATTTTGCTTGTTATGAAATGTTAAAAGAAAATGACCCCAATAAAATCAAATTCTTAAGGGGCTATAGTAGAAGGGTAAGGTACAATAAGGATATTCAAAAAGAGTTAGAAGATATAGAGAGGCTTAAACAAGAATTGGTTAAGAAGATAGAAGAATATGATAAGTTAAGGTTAGCTAAGTCAAGAAGGTATAAGGCTATAATACAACAAATAAACAAAATAGTCCAATAATTGTTTAAAAAATAAGTACCTTAACAAAAATAGTCAATAGCATACTTAGTATAACAAAAATAAGCTTATTTTGTAGTTTTACGTCTTTTTTTAGTAATTGTATCTCTAATTCCAACTTAGCTATATTTCTCATAATATCCATCAAACAAGGGTCATTATTGTTTTTCTTTTTTCTCATAGTTTACCACTTGTTAGATTACAATCTTGTATGTAATCATTAGGGTTTGACCTGTACTTATTGTGATTTGTGGGTCTACTTTAGTCCTATCAAATAAAACTTTAGAGCCTTTAAACAAGCCCACTAAACCTATTTCATTTACATAACTATTAGTCTCATAGTATATTGACCCACTAATTGTAATTATTACATTTTCCCCTTCTTCACTAACTCTAATATCTAAGTCAGTTATTTCCTTCTCAGGTATTTCTAAACAATAATTATCAATTGTTGGGTTAGTTATACCCCTACCAAGTTGAATACTTACAATTGGTAAGTATGATTTTACTAAGATATTTGGGTCATAAGAAATAGCCTTATTGGTAAGGTCTCTTGGTTTATCTGACTTACCCAAGGTTAATAACTCAGCAATAGCCCTTTTAAACCATCTTGTTAGCATATAATTTATTGGGATAATTGAAAAATAAATATGGTCCAAAACCCCAATTATGCTACTATAGTGGACCCTAATGGTATTTTTCAAATAGACTTGTTAGCCCCATTAAAAAGTTTTATGGACTACTTAGCTTCTTCTATTTTCAATATAGCAAAAACCTTATTTACAATTGTAAATGAAAATGTAGTTAAGCCTATTGTACAGGGCTTTAATTGGGTACTAAACCTTATTGTGAATGGCGTTAGTGATTTTATAAGTAAGGTAATTGAAACCTTTAAGAATTTGTTTTATCCCCCTGACCCTGATAGAGTAGCTACTAATTTCCCTAAAATTTACTTAGCTATTGGGTTAAGTGGTCTAACTATTGGTACTATTCTTAGTGTTATTGGTACTAAAGTAGGGGGTACAGGTATAGAAATAGAGCCTTTAGCTAAAATGGTCAGTAGAATGTTTAACCCCAATTTGATAATAGGTATAGGAATTGGTACAATTGTGGGTATGAGTTTAAGAGTACCTTTAGGATATTGGGCTAAGAAAACATTTAGACCATTTAAGCCTGACCCTATAACATTATTTGGTCTTTATACAAGAGGTTATATAACAAGAGAGAAATTAAAAAGTGAGTTGGCTTATGTACTTGGTTATCCTGACAATTATATAGATGGTTTTATTGACATCTTAGAGTATAACCCCACATTATTTGATTTAATTAGGCTTAGTGATTATGTAGAAATACCTGATGATGTACTAACAAAATCATTAAAGATATTGGGTATAAGAGAGCCTTACTTTAGCTTGTTGTGGAAATTGATAAAGAGAAGACCATTAAGAGAAGAAATAAGGCTTAATACTACTCAATTGATTAATGCTTATGCTAAGGGTTACATAAGTAGAGAATTCTTAGAGAAGGCTTTAGATGGGTTAGAAATTCAAGCTATGGAAAAACAATTATTATTGACTTATGCAGAAAATAGAAGGACCTATGAAATCATAGAAGAAAAGATTTATATCTTAAGGACTGCGTACCAAAAAGGTCTTATTGACAAGGCTACATTTATTAATGAATTGACTAAGTTGGGCTTGCAAATTGAATGGATTAACTTAATTGTTATGAGGGGGGACCTATTTAGAAAAATAGAAGTCCCTGTACCAAAAATAACAAGAGCCTACTTAGTATCATTAACAATTAGTACAAGCTATGAATACCAATTATCATAGATTTTGAGATATTTCCCTCAACAATTGCTTAGCCTTCTCTATATGTGTACAATTACCATTATCTGTAGCTACTTCTATAATGAATTTCCATATTTTCCTACTAATTTCTGTACCCTGTACTATTTGATTAGTAATAATGTTGTGGTCTTGGTCCATATAACAAGTATGAATTTAAAAGCTATAAAAACAATTGTGTAATAGAAGGGGGATAAGTAAGAAGCTATTTCTTCTTAGAGATAATTAGATTTAAGAGATAAAAAAATGGTGGTGTAAATGGTTAGACCACAAGCCTACAGAGTTAAAAAATATGAAGCTAAAGTAAGTGGTGATGTAGTTAAAGCAAGAATTGATGCTATGAAGGAAGTTATGGTAGAGCAAACTACACAAAAATTTGCTGACTTACAAAACCTTGAGCAGACAGTTAAATCTATAGTTGAGCCACAAGGGGTACCTTCTATATTGATACCACATTATCTAAACTTTGGTAGAGAATTGTATAGATTAAGTGGGAAATTCACAGGGACTACATTACAAAATGAAGCTAAGCTTGTGTTTGATAAGTGGAAGGCAAGAGGTTTACAAGTAGCTATCTTAAAAAGCATAGCTGAAGCATTTGGAATTGATACATCTACTTGGTCCTAAATTTTAACAAGTGGGGGCTTTATAATTAGTTAGCCCCCACTTACCCCCCTCTTTTCTTTTTCTATAATATTGGGATAATCTAACTACTAATTAGTAGGGGGGTATGTTATAATATGACAAGAAGAAGGACCAAGTTAGCTAAGCATAGGGTAAGGAAATACAAGAAAAAAGTTATACCAAGAATAACTAACATAATTTTTAAAGAAAACATAAGTTGGTTTAAGGCTAACTTAGAAGATTACTTAAGACTCGATGCATATTTAGAGCAAGAGACACTTAAGCTATTAGAAGAAAATGTAAAAGAAGGGTTAATACAAGAGAGTGAAAAAGATTTATATTTAGCATTTTGGCGAAAAATAAGAGAGTATGGTCAACATTTTAGTGGTAAGACTTTAGAAAAGAAAATACAAGAAGCCTTTAATGAGTTTAAAGATAGGGGGCTTAATGAAGAAAAGTTAAAAGAATTAATCGAGCTTGTTAAAGACCAATTACCAAGAAAAAAATTAAAAGAAGAATTGCAAGAATGGGCTGTACTATACGACTACTTAAAGTTTAAAGTATTTGCTTATATAATCAAACCACAAGAAACTGGTTTTATAAGCTACATACAAGCTATACGTGAATTTAGTTATAAAGTCATACCAATACCTGTAAGGCTATTTACAATTAAACCACAATTATCCTTGTTATTGCATAGAATAGTATTACCCTATGCCAAGGTACAATTTTCTTACGATTTGAAACAAGTACTTGGCTTTAACTTCATTTACTCAGTTTATAGACCCCCTGAGTTTAGAAAATTCTTATATGTAAAACCAAGGTTTATTTTCCACTACTTAAGCTTATCCCCTTACTATGCTACTATTCAAAATAGCTTTAGTGTTGTCTACCAATATTTTACTTCTATAGTTAGTCAATACCCAACCTTAATACCACTTAGCTATAATGTTAAAGGTCAATTCTATTACTCAGTAGTTGTTTTACCAACAAGATACTTTTATATAAGACCCTATACAAGAATAACCTTAGACTATCGATTGCTATATACAATAAGAGTAGAGCATACCCATTATGTAAATGCTAATAGTCAATTGTTAACTCAAACCCAAGCTTATACTACTTCTTCTAACCAATTAAAGCCTAAGGTAAGATTACAATTTAGTACATCAGTACAAACAAGTTAGCTTTTTAAAACAAGCTATAATTATTTTTATGAGTGAAAATAATCAATTGCCCTTAAATCCTAAGGTACTTCTAATTGTACAAGTAAAAGATAAAGATGGAAACATCATAAACCAAATAGAAAAGGAGAATGACCCACTAACAAGATGGGCAATAAGATACTTAGCTACATTAACATCAGGTACAAGTACTACAGGTAAAAATGAAGGTGGTGGTACATTTACCTTTGGTGGTTTAAGAGGGACTTATATATCAGGTTATTTTTGGTCTGCTTGGTCTTTTAAAATAGCTATTGGTATGGACCAAACCCCCCCAAGCTATGAAGATTATAAAATTAATGCTAAAGAGAGAGAAACCACAGCACTAACAATTAGTAATTTTATGGAAAGTGATAGTAGTGGGTATGTTGATATTTCAACTCAATTCTTAATAGAGACTGATAAGACTTATTATGAATTTGGGCTATTTGGTCAATACTCAGGTCAGGTATTTTTAGTTAGTAGGGATGTAGTAAGTGGTGGTGTATTTGTACCCGCAAATTCTTATCTTAATATTGTGTATAGGATAATAGTGGGGGTAAGTTAAGCTATGGCTTTTAAAATTGTATGTAATTGTGGTAATGAAATAGAGTATGAAGGAAATGTAAATGAAGAAAAGACCATTAATTGTAGTAAGTGTGGTAGACCCATCAAAATAAGAAATTATGTAGGGAAATTAGAAGTAATATATGGTTAAGAAAACAAGGGATAATGTTTTTATAAGTGTAAAAAGGTACAAGCTTAAACATTTGCCATACATTATAGCTACTCAACAAAATAGGTACTTACAAAATGCTAAAGAAATGTTAGCATTTTGGTTAAGCTTCTTAGATGTTATAGAAAAGTCTACATTACAAGCATTAGCCCAATATAATATAGATGGTCAAGATGTAGTTTATTGGTTAGGGTATGCTAAGAAGCTTGTTAAAGAAGGTAAAAGGCTTAACTTCTTAACAATTTTAATTGAGTACCTTAACGCATTAGATATAACAATTAAGAGAAACCCAAGCTTTACAAATTACCCTGACTTGTTAATGAAAATACAAGAAGAAGTTAGTAAGGCTATAGGTACTTATGTACATTTGTGGTATGGGTTTTATGACTTAGCATTTTATGACATAAGCATTTATTTAGAGTAGCCCAAATAATTAGCTATGAAGGTATGTAGAAATTGCTTAATCCTATTATCTAATGAAGCTACTTATTGTACCAATTGTGGGTCTACAGACTTGGAAGATTATAAAGAAGGCTAATTACAAGATAGCTAACCAATTTACATTACAATATGTATTTATCTTTAGCCTAATTACCTTGACATTTAAAGTAAACCCTGTAGTACTTACATCACTGACAAAAACATTTACATCTACATTAGGGTCCAAATTCTCTAATGAAATGAAAACATAAGGGCTATTTGTAAAAGGCTTGTTGAATTGTATATTATAGGTCAAGGTAGTATTAGAAGAAGTGGGTATATTACTAACCTTACCATACTCTATATGGTCTTGTAATGCTTGTAATTTGCTATTAATGTAATCTTCTACATCTTGTAATCCTTGTATAATTGTGTTAATTGTACTACTCTTAATTATCTCTCTTGGGTTTACTCTTGGGGGTTTAGAGATAATAACCATATTTAAATTAGCCCCAAAAACAAATAATTATATGGTTAGAGATAAAAGGTATAGAATTCTTAAGTGGGATAAGAAAATAGACCCTTCTATTGTTTTAGATAGGTTTAGTAAGCTTAAGGATACTATGAGAGAGCAAATAGACCCATATTTTTCTGAAGTACAGGCTAAGGAAATACTTGTTAAAGATTTGTTAGAGAAAAGAGGTATACCAACAATACAAATAGCTTACTACTTAGCTTATACAAGAGAGCTTATAGGTAAAACATTTGGGTCTATTACAAGTGAGACTTTAAGAAATGAAGAATTAGCTTTAAGGTCCAAGTGGGTTAATAGGGGATTAGAAGATAGTATATTACAAGAAATAGCTAAGATATTTGGAATAGACCCAAAACCATTACCTAAAGGGGAATTTGTACCTGAGTATAAGGGGGTAATTGTAAATGACTATTATTAATTGGTGGGATAATGCCAAGAGAAATTAGATTGATAGGTATAAGTTTAACAAAATTTGGCAAGAAAAAGAAAACAATTATATCATTACCAATTGAAAAAGGTCTTATAGGTATAACCACAAGAAATAATAAACAATACTTATTGATAGGTAGAGATGGGTATTTTGTTGAGAGAGTTATAGTATTTAACCCAATTACTGAACAAATAGAAACCGATTTTACTACTGATGTTTTAGATTATTGGTATGATTATATGCCTTTAACTTTTAGTGATAATGGTAGTTTTGTGTTAGCAAATGGTACTT
>JGI20130J15133_1003043_pt1 | contig 11825 bp, 10 predicted proteins | sample WasSprMetagenome_FD_15133 | JGI IMG/M metagenome (IMG submission 15133) | reverse complement strand
ACGCCTAATACCATAACGAACCCCGAAGTTTTGAAGAGGGAGTTAGAGCGAGTACGGTCTCAAGGCTATGCTATGGATTGGGAAGAGTTTCACGAGGGAACCATCTGTGTGGCTGCGCCAGTACGAAATTATCGGGGCCGCGTGGTGGCCGCAATATCCGTATCCTTACCCAAAACCAGATTAACACATGATCCTTTAGACCGATTCGTGCAGGCTGTTACTGTTGCAGCCCATGAAGTTTCCCAGTTTTTGGGTCATGCGGGGTAAAGAAGGTTCGCTCTTTTTATTCCTCTCTCGTCCGTCTTTACTACCCCCTTGACATAAGTAGTGCGGGTTGATACAATAATAACGAAAGTCTTTAGACTTAAACAAAAGGAGGTGATCTTAGGTTCCTGATATTCGGTGCTAGTGTAAAGCTTCTTTAAAGGAGGTGTAGGAATTTATGATGCGGAAAATTGTTATCGTGAGTTTGGTGGTGTTGATTGGCTTGGTTGGAGTGGCGGCTGCTCGGAAGTATGAGGGCGTTACTATTACTGTTTTTACGCAGCCTCCACCATATATTGCAAAACCTGTCATGATGTTCGCTCCTGACTGGGAGAAGGCAACTGGAGCAAAAGTTAATCTTGTTACTGCTCCTTGGGGAGAACTGTATCCCAAGATGTACGCTTCGTTCGGGATGGCGGAGGCCGCGTTTGACATAGTGATCTTCCCTTCAGCATGGCTCCCAGATTTTGCGGCTGCGGGATTCCTCGTGCCTTTGGACGAGTTTATTGCCAAGGACCCTTACATTCAGTGGGATGACATTCTTCCCATTTATCGTGAGCGTATCGTCAGCTGGGGAGGTAAGATTTATGCGGTTCCACTAGATGGAGACTGCCATATTTTCTACTATCGCAAAGACGCTCTTGAGAACCCTGAATATCAAGCCAAATTCAAGGAAAAATATGGTTATGATCTTCCAGTGCCACCGAAAACGTGGAAACAGGTACGCGATATAGCAGAGTTCTTCAATGGGTGGGATTGGGATGGTGATGGTCAAATTGAGTACGGCGTTGTCGAACCTCGTCGCTACGCTGGTCAGGCTGACTGGTGTTTCTTCTCTCGCACAGTGGGGTACGTCGCATTGCCTGGCCAGCCTGGTGGTCTCTTCTTTGATCCCGAAACTATGGCGCCTCGTATCAATTCACCTGGACATGTTCGCGCTTTGGAAGACTACGTCGAGATCATGAAATATGGTGTTCCGGGTATGATCAACATGGACTCCGGAGAAATTCGTAGTGTATTTGCTGCTGGACTTGCTGCCATGGCCATTGACTGGGGCGATATCGGCGTAATCTCTGAAGTCGGTGAAGAGTCTACTGTGAAAGGCAAAGTTGGGTATGCAGTACTTCCCGGATCTGATGAAGTCTGGGACTTTTCTAAGGGAACCTGGGTGAAATTGTCTGAACCGAATCAAGCTGGCTATCTCGCTTTCGGCGGCTGGGTTGCCGGCATTGCTCACAACAGTAAGCATATTGAAGCCGCTTATGACTTCATTTCATACCTTTCTCGGCCTGAAAACAGCTATGTAAGTGTGACTACGCCCGAAACCGGTTTTAACCCCTATCGTTACTCACATTTTGCGAAATTGTCGGGTTGGATTGGCATGGGTTTCAGCCAAGAGGCAGCTGAAGCTTATCTGAAAGCCATACAGGACACTCTTAGCCACCCGAACGTGCAGCCTGATCTGCGGATTCCTGGCCAAGCTCGTTACTTCGAAGCTGTGGACAGAGCGTTGTCTCGTGTAGTGGCAGGTGAACTTACTCCGAAAGCTGCTCTAGACGAGGTGGCAAAAATTTGGGATCAAATAACCAATGAATTGGGTCGCGACAAGCAGCTTCTTTACTATAGGCTCTCACTAGGGTTGCCTCCTAAGTAGTATGAGGACCGGGGCCCCGAGCGTAAACACGCTTGGGGCCCTTTTTATGTTATAGTTGAACTGATCATGGGGAACCTGGGGCGACGTGAAAAAAGGTTATTGCTTAGTCCAACTGTGATCTTGTTATTGTTGTTCACTCTTTTCCCATTCGTATTCACATTAGCCTTGGTTTTTGGGCATGTATCTTTTACCGGCGGCAAGATGGCGATTCAGTTTGCAGGAATTAGTAATTGGGTTCGTCTTTTTCATGATCAACGATTTTGGAATGCAGTTTTGGTAACCGTTAAGATTGTTTTTATAGCGGTTTTTATGGAATATTGCATTGGTTTAATATTGGCTCTTTTGTTATACAAGAGGCCCTTTGGTTGCGGCTTTTTTAGGGTGCTGTACATTATTCCTATGCTTCTTACCCCCATCGCTGTTGGTTATACCTGGCGAATGATCCTGGATGTTGCTCGAGGTCCGATTGCTGGGATATTGCAACGTATAGGCCTACAACCTATAGGTTGGCTGGTAGACCCTAAGATTGCGCTGTATTCTATTATAATCACTGATATATGGCAGTGGACTCCTTTCATGTTTCTCTTGCTTTATGCTGGTTTAGAAGCCATTCCCAAAGACTACTTGGAGGCGGCTGACGTCGACGGAGCAACTGCTTGGAGGAAATTTCTTTATGTTATTATGCCTCTTTTAGCACCTCCATCCATTGCGGCGTTGCTCTTACGTAGCGTTGAATGTTTTAAAATTGTCGATGTAATATATATCATGACTGGAGGAGGTCCCGGACAGGCCACTGAGAGCCTTACACTTTTTGGATATAATCTTGGTTTTAGGGCCTTCGATCTTGCATATGGTGCGACGATTGCCTTCAGCTTATTTTTTATGGTTTTAATTGCAGCAATGTTTTTTACGATGCTAACGAGAAGCTTAAGGGCTATTAGGTTGGAATAATATGAAGCGATATTTAATAATAGCTGGCACTTATGCAGTTTTGATTTTCTGGGCGCTTGTCGTCATTGCACCTCTTTTTTGGCTAATTACGACTTCTTTTAAAGATAAACTCGATGTTTATCTAGGCCCGAAATTTATTCCCTGGGTTGATTTTACACCCACATCGCGGTGGTGGATTCGCATTTTTACAGTGGAACAAGCTACACTATTAAAACCCTATGCTAATAGCCTTATTGTTGGTTTAAGTAGTGCTTTTTTGTCAACATTTCTAGGACTAATGGCAGCATACGCGTTAACGCGGTTTCGGTTTCATTTTGGTTTTATGAGAAATGAAGACATTCTTTTTTGGATCGTTTCACAAAGGATTATGCCCCCCATCATTATTGTGTTTGCTATATTTATTATGTATCAAACATTGGGTTTGCTGGACACCCATATAGGTTTAATCCTTGTTTACACTGTTTTTAATTTGCCGCTTGCTGTGTGGATTCTAGCTAATTTCTTGGGGCAAATCCCTCCCTCAATAGAAGAAGCAGCACTAGTCGACGGTGCTTCCCCGATAACAATTTTATTCCGAGTTGTAATTCCCATGTTGCTTCCAAGCTTGACGGCCACGTTTTTGCTTTGTTTTGTGTTTGCATGGAATGAGTTTTTATTTGCCCTAATTTTGACATATTCTCGCGCGCAGACTATGCCTATTCTTATAGCCTCTCAACATTTCCAGCGCGGACCTCAGTGGTGGGACATTTCAGCTCTTGCTACTCTGGCGGTTCTCCCTCCTGTTGCTATTACCATCGGGCTACAGCGATACTTCATCAGGGGGCTGATACCTGTTGGGAAGTAAGGTGCTGCTATGAAACGCAAGTATATTTTGGCACATGATCTTGGCACAACCGGGGATAAAGCTGTCCTTTTTGATGTGGAGAGTGGCCAAATCGTGGGAAGTGCTTTTATTGGCTATCCAACTAGCTATTTTAGCGCTACGTGGGCTGAACAAGATCCGAGCGAATGGTGGCGAGCATTTTGTTATGCAACACGCGAAGTTCTTGCTCGTACCGGAATCTCCTCAAAAGAGATCGCTGTTATCTCATTCTCGGGACAGATGATGGGATGCCTTCCCGTAGCTAAAAACGGGGAACCCCTTCGCGCGGCGATCATTTGGGCAGATCAGCGGGCCACCGCTGAGACCCAGAGCCTTCTCCAGAAGATTGGGCTTGAAGAAATCTACCGCATCACTGGTCACCGATTAGGGCCAGCGTACTCAGCTCCAAAAATTATGTGGCTTATTAAGCATGAACCTCAAATCTTTGAAAGAACCCACAAATTTTTGCAGGCCAAAGATTTTATTGTCCATCGGCTTACCCACCGGTGGGTTACTGACTACTCAGACGCCTGTGGGACAGAGCTTTTAGACCTCCATCATCTTGATTGGTCGGAAAAAATGCTTGCTGCGGCAGGAATACCACGAGAGCTCCTTCCAGATATTGTCCCCTCTACTACAGTAGTGGGAGAAGTGGTCCAAGATAGGGCTGCTGAAGCAGGCCTCATTGCTGGAATTCCGGTAGTGATCGGAGGCGGAGACGGGGTGTGTGCTACTGCAGGAGCCGGGGTTGTGTGCCCTGGAATCGGCCATATCTATCTCGGTTCATCAGCGTGGGTAGCTGGGGTAAGTGAAAGACCAGTTCTTGATCCGCAGATGCGCACTGTTACCTGGCCTCATCTTGATCCTAGACTTTTTTCCCCAAACGGGACGATGCACAACGCCGGAAGCTCTTTGGAATGGGCAAAAGAGACGTTGGGGTCTTTAGAAATCAGGGCAGCAGAATGGCTTGGACTTAACTCTTACGATCTCGTTGAACTAGAGGCGGAACGGATTCCGCCGGGATGTAAAGGTCTTTTGTTTCTCCCGTACCTGATGGGAGAGCGTAGTCCCTATTGGAACCCGAACGCCCGCGGCGTTTTTCTCGGAATTACACGCAAACACACGCGGGCTCACTTCCTACGGGCTATTTATGAGGGGGTTGCTTTAAATCTTCGCACTATCTTCTTAGCATTGCAGGAACTTGGGGTCAAGTTCGAGGAGATGAGAGCTATCGGAGGCGGTGTCAAAAGCCGTTTTTGGGCTCAAATTTTGGCTGATGTCTTTGGAACGCCACTCTATATCACCACTACGCCGCTAGAAGCCACAGCTTTAGGAGCAGCAATGGCTGGAGCGGTTGGCATAGGACTGCTTTCGAATCTTAATGCTGCTGCAGAAAAATTCGTGAGGGTTGAAAAAGCAATTGAACCTGGTCCTAGTATGGAAGTTTACACGCGCATTCACAAATTGTTCCTTAATTCTTACAAAGCACTTCGGGATGTTTTCGACCAACTTGTAATTGAAGGAGGTGTTGATGAGCCAGCTTAAAAGGAAAGACGTTCTGTTTAAGTTAGAGGGCATCGAATTTGTTATTTCACTCCGGCTGAGTGAGGAAGACGCACGCTGGGCTATTGTTAATGTGCTTTGTAAAAGGGGATGAGGAAATGATGTTAATTGGAGGGCGGTGGATTCGGGAGGGAAGCGGGGGCGTCTTTCCAGTGCGAGATCCGGCTACCGAGGAATTCTTCGCTGAGGTTCCTCGCGCTACGGAGCAAGAGGTTGACCGTGCCTGCAAAGCTGCGGCCGAGTCTTTTCCGTCTTGGTCCAAGAGCTTGCCTGCTGAGCGGGCGAAGGTTCTTCTGAAAGCAGCTGAAGAGTTGGAGCAAAAAACCGATGAAATAGCGCGAATTCTCACTAAGGAACAGGGCAAGCCCATAAAAGAAGCCAAAGGAGAAGTACGAGGGGCCGTCCAAGCCCTGAGGTTTTTCGCACACCACGCGGACTTCTCTATCGGAGAGTTGCGGGCCCCTAACCGTGCAGGGAACATGAATTTGGTGAAGTACTACCCAGTGGGCCCGGTGGCCGTGATTTCTCCCTGGAACTATCCAGTCCTTCTCACAGCCTGGAAAGTGGCTCCAGCCTTGGCTGCAGGCTGCACGGTGGTGATCAAGCCTTCAAGTAAGACACCCCTGGCTGTGACCGAATTTGTTCGTTGTTTACTGGAAGGTGGAGCTCCTGCGGGAGTAGTTAATCTTATTCATGGAAGTGGAGATGTAGGAATGGCTTTGGTACGGCATTCCAGCATTCGAAAAATAACTTTTACCGGAGAAACTGAGACTGGCAAAATCATTATGCGAGAGGCAGCTGGAGGGATTAAGCGTCTCACTCTGGAACTGGGTGGCCACTGTCCCCTCATCGTTGCGGCTGACGCTGATCTAGATGCTGCTGTAGAAGGTGGGGTTTATCGATCTTTTCGCAATATGGGGCAGGTATGTAATAGTGTTAACCGCATTTATGTTGAGCGTCCGGTTTACAAGGAATTTTTACAAATGTTCATTGAGCGTACAAAAAAGCTTACCATCGGTCCTGGTATTGAAGATCCAGATCTTGGTCCTATGATTGATGATGAAGCCAGAAAGCGCGTTATGTTTCACATTCACGACGCTGTGTCAAAAGGGGCTACAGTAATATATGGGGGGAAAATTCCTCCCGGTTTCGATAAGGGATTTTTCTTTGAGCCCACAGTGCTTATAAATGTCAATCATTCAATGATTGTAATGAGAGAAGAGACGTTTGGGCCTGTTGCTCCTATTATGGCTGTGGATTCTCTTGACGAGGCCATTAAGTGGGCTAATGAGTCTCGTTACGGGCTTGTAGCTTATCTTTATACTCGTGATATGGGTAAAGCCCTTTGGGCCGCCGAGGAATTAGAGTATGGAACGGTGGGAATTAACAATGTAGTAGGCGGAGAAGTGGAATATCCTTATGCAGGGTGGAAGGAAAGCGGTCTTGGACTTGAACTCTCTGAGCATGCCATCTTTGAGTTCCTTCAGGTTAAACATATCCGAATCTATTGGAGGTGATAGAAATGATTTTCCAATACGATCTCGTTACCAGAACTTTTGAGGGCCTGCGGCGTTGGGAGCGACGGTTAAGTGAAATGGCAGAGGTTTTCGTCTCTAAAGAAGCCGTGGCCGAAATTCTTAAAGTGAATAACCCTATAATTTACGAGGTTTGGGAAGTTCCAAATGTTCCTGAAAAGATTGGGCAGCTTTTTTGGTCCTTTACTATTCTCTATCCTGGCAAAGTGGGTGACGAGTACTACATGACAAAAGGGCATTATCATCTTGATCCTGCGTGCGCTGAAGTTTACTTAATACTTTTAGGAGAAGGCGTTCTCTTATTGAAGGATAATAATGCGTCTAAAGCGTTGTTTGTTCGAAAAGGGAGTATAGCGCATATTCCACCGGGCTGTGCTCACAGAATGGTCAACATTGGTAATGAGCCGCTTATTTTCTTTGCGGTTTATCCAGCTCAGGCAGGTCATAACTATGAAAGAGTTAAGGAAGAAGGGTTCGCAGTCCGTGTAATCCAAAGGGGACGCAAACCTGAGGTTTGCTGAGATTTTTGAAAGGAGGCCTTATGGAGTACAGGTACCTAGGAAAAACTGGGCTTAGGGTGTCAGAACTTTGCCTTGGAACCCAAACTTTTGGTTGGGTTACTGACGAAAACACAGCTTTTCGAATATTGGACAAATTCGTCGAAGCTGGGGGGAATTTTTTCGACACCGCCGATAGTTATAACAAAGGCGAATCAGAGCGAATTCTTGGTAAGTGGATTAAGAGGCATGGCCGTCGCTCTTCCCTTGTTGTTGCTACGAAAACCTACTTCCCTACAGGCGAAGGCCCTAACGACATGGGCCTTTCCAGGAAGCACATTGTAGAAACTGTGGAGGAGAGTCTTCAACGGCTTCAGACTGACTACATCGACATATTGCAACTCCATTGCTACGATGGTGCTACTCCCCTAGAGGAGACGCTCCGGGCTTTAGATGACCTTGTAAAAAGCGGCAAGATCTGTTACATCGGGACTTCAAACTTCGCTCCCGCACAACTGATGAAGGCGATCATGCTCTGTCGGATGCATGGGTGGGCTGAAATTGTTAGTCTTCAAGCAGAATACAGTCTGCTCGTGCGTTCACCAGAGTGGGAACTAATCCCTCTTTGCGAGGAGGAAGGAATTGGTTTCTTGGCTTGGTCACCTTTGGCTGGGGGATGGCTCACCGGCAAATATCGTCAGAATGCTCCGATTCCTCCTGATTCCCGGGGTGGCCGGCGGGATCGTTTTGAGGACCTCCCTGAACAACGCGTGCGCGAAAAGACCTGGGATGTTATTGAAACATTAATTGCGATTGCCAACAATCGGCACAAGACCCCTGCTCAAGTGGCTTTAAATTGGATCCTCCGAAAATCCAAAAATATTGTGCCCATCTTTGGTGCTCGCACTCTGGAGCAAATAGAGGATAACCTCGGTGCCGTAGGATGGGAGCTTACAGACGAAGAAATGCAGCGTTTAAATGAGATAAGTCAAGTAGAGCTTCCTTATCCGTATAATTTCCTTAGCCGTTATTCAAGGAAAAGATAACTTTTGGCTCAATCACGCACCCGACCAGAGTCAATATTTTGAGGAATTTTCATCACCGTTATTATTGGATGCAGGAAATTAATTATTAGTATATGTGACTTTTATGATTTATGTGTGCTTTGAAGCAATGATTTGATGAAAAGCAAGGCTTGTTTAGCTTCTTCGTCTAAGTCTTTTCCCTCTCGCAGGTCCCGCCACACTCGAATATCCCGCCCCACCTCTCCTCCGGGCTGGGTAAACGGTTCCATTACAATTCGACCAGGGTAGCGAATTTCCTGGAGAGCAGTTATCAGTTCAGGCCAGGGGAACCTTCCGCGTCCAGGAGGTTTGCGATTAGTTTCGGAGATATGAACGTGTCCCAAAAGCTCTCCGGCGTGCAGTACAGCATCGCGAATGTTATCTTCTTCAATATTCATATGAAACGAATCCAACATAACTTTTAGATTGGGACTCTCTACTAATTTTACATACTCCACTGCTTCAGCACTACTGTTTAGCATAAATTGTTCGAAACGATTCACCACTTCTACTGCACATACAACGCCAAGGCTCTCGGCCACCTTTATTATTTCACGCATACTTTCTACACTACGCAAAAAATGATCACGTTTTGCTAGCCAATCGATAGTAGGGGGATTCCATGCCCCGTAAAGAATACCTCCAAGGAGGGTGCAGCCTAAACTATGGATAATGTCCAAACCCTGCTTTAGATATTCAATGCCCTGCCGCCTTATATGGAAGTCTGGGGAAGAAATGTCATGTTTTGCGGTGAGAGCTTCACAAAAAGTCAACTCGACACCGTGTAATTCTGCCGATTTTTTAAGCTCTTCTCGCCTTCGAGACGGCATGTTCATTACTTGGTCCAATTTAATTTCTAGTACGTCAAAACCTAACTTAGCTACTCGAGCAGGATATTCAAGAAGCTCTGCTGACCAATTACGTTCCCAATAAGCGTAATAGATTCCTATTTTATTCATACTCCCTCATCAAGCATAATCTTATACATCTAATGTGTGATATGCAAATGCTACAAAATGGTTTACCATCCCAGCCCAAACGCACTGGCTTTTGAGCTATTAAGCAGGCGATTTGTCAAAGCTCAGAAGATCCAGTATTCGCTCTCGCAGACGATGAAAAAACCAACTAGTTTTCCAGTCTGAAGCCCACCGATGGATCTTCATAGCTTAATGTATGGAACACCGTAGTTAAACCAGGAGCATAGCTAAGGTATGGCCGGAGACTTTTCCACAGTGGGAAGGCACATGGATTATCGCGATATTTCGTTCAGTTGCTGCTTGGACGTTTGATATTATCCACTCCTATTTTATAACGGTCAACGGGCCCACAATTTCTCAGGCCGCAAATTACTACGCGTTAAGAAGTAAGACCATCGGCATCTTTGACGGTGGTCAGCTCTGCTCCCAGCGCTCGGTACTGAGCCGGGATACTGGGGCGTTTCTGATGCCAATCTTTTGTCCTCAGTGGAACGATCTAGATAAAAGCGGGGCGGTGAATAAGTGCTCGCTCAGAGAAAGCAGCATTGGTAACAGGAGAGGGTCACGATCTAGGCAAAGCCATAGTTTTGGCCTTGGCTGGAAACGGGGCTAACGTGGCGAGAGTAAGTCGAAGCGAAGAGGAATATTGTTAATATCGCATCTCTTCTGTCATAAGCAAAGATTACCGCACTGGTTCCTTAGGCCGCTTTCAAAGCCGAGGTAGGGGAATTGACGGGGGTTTGGCTGCGGAGTAGGGACCATATGGGGTCAGGGTTAATGCCATCGGTCCAGGCTATTTCCACACTCAAATGACGGAGAGACTTTCGCAGATCAAGCTTGGGTAAAGCGACTCCTTGCCCAGGTTCCCCTCGGTCGTACTGGCAACCCCGAGGATTTGGCGGACGGCGCCGTGTTTTAGTGTCTGATATGTCCTCTTACCTCGCAGGGCAGGTTATCTATGTAGACGGAGGATATCTTTTGTGCTCGTCCGACTTAGTATTAGTCTTATGCAAAATGATGTTGCCAAAACAAAACCCGGGAGTAATATCGGTTTGGTAAGGAGGTAACTTTGGTTAGCCAGGATTCTTTAAAGTTGATAGACGAATCTGGGGCTATCGGGATAATTCGCATTCAGACTGCAGAGGATCTTCTCTCTATTGCCGGAGCTTTACATCGCGGTGGGCTTAATTGCCTTGAAATCACAATGAATACCCCAGGAGCTCTGCGCGCCATCGAGAGCGCTCGCGAAAAATTGCCCCAGGTTTTGCTTGGTGCGGGGACAGTTTTGGACGCGATAAGCGCTCGTGAAGCGATCCTGGCTGGCGCGCAATTTCTTGTTACTCCCACCGTTAAGCTTGATGTACTTGAGGTCGCTCACCGCTATGGTGTCCCCGCCATCATCGGCGCTATGACCCCCACCGAGATCCTCACTGCTTGGGAAGCTGGTGCAGACATGGTCAAGGTCTTTCCCGCCTCTATCCTTGGTCCTAAATACCTTCAGGAAATCCATGGTCCTCTACCGCAAATTCCTCTGGTTCCCACAGGTGGGATTACGGCTGAGAATGCCGGCGATTTTATTCGCGCTGGAGCGGTAGCTGTCTGTGTGGGCTCGTGGCTTGTGGACAAAAAAGCTATAGCGGAAGGACGTTTGGAAGTTCTTACTGAGCGAGCCCGCCAGCTTGTCGAGGCGGTACGCAAAGCTCGGGAAAGTTAAGGAGCGCAGATGCGCTACGATCTAGTGACGTTTGGTGAGACCATGATTAGGCTTTCGCCGCCAAATTTTCGGCGGCTTGAGCAAACGGACCTTCTTGAGGTCAATATCGGTGGAGCAGAACTGAACGTAGCTGTGGCTGCGCAAAGGCTGGGCCTTCGCTGTGCTTACGTAACTCGCCTCACCGATAACCCCCTTGGTCGCATGATTGCTAACAAAGCTCGGGAGCACGGTGTGGACGTTTCCCACATCGTTTGGACCAAAGAAGACCGCGTTGGACTTTATTTTGTGGAATTCGGCGCAAGCCCTAGAGCTAGCTCTGTCCTCTATGACCGGGCTAATTCCGCCATGGCAAAAATTAAGCCGGGCGAGGTGGCTTGGGACGAGATCTTTAAGGAAGCGCGAGCCTTTCATACTACCGGTATCACGCCTGCCCTTTCCCCTTCCACAGCGGAAGCCACAAANGAAGCGGCGCGTAAAGCCAAGGAACACGGGCTTCTGGTTTCCATTGATCTTAACTACCGCGCGAGGCTATGGAGCCAGGAGGAGGCAAGGCGGGTGATGACGGAGCTTGTACAAACGGCAGACATCCTTATCACCACTGAAGAAGACGCAGAGAGGGTCTTCGGGGTTAAAGAGGACTCTTACGAGAAGGTAGCCGAACGGCTAGGAAAGGAATTCCGGCTTAAGGCCGTGGCGGTAACTATTCGGGAAACGCCCTCTGTTTGGCGCAATTCCTGGACAGCG
>JGI20130J15133_1003041_pt1 | contig 11825 bp, 10 predicted proteins | sample WasSprMetagenome_FD_15133 | JGI IMG/M metagenome (IMG submission 15133) | reverse complement strand
ACAAATGTCCAACCTGTGAGATGGAATACGATAGGGATCTAAATGCGTGCATAAACATAGCCCGCAGGTTAATGAGATCTGCTGATGGGGGAGCTTGGCTTTTGAACCGGCAGATGAGGCTGGAGGCATAAAGCCCTTAACGCCGGAAGCTCCGCCTTTAAAGGCGGGGTAGCTCACCGACTTGCAGTTTCTCCAACGAGGATAGGGGAACTTCAGTCCATGTTTGGACATATGGATACCCGCTGAAAAGAATCATGAAGTGGCTGAGGAATATAGCACTACGGTTTCCTTCATCGGCGAGGAAAAAACTTCATCAAAATGCCCAATGCACGAAGATGGTTGCGGGAAAAGGATTAAAAGAGGGCTTTTCAAATGCGAAAGGCTGAAAAAGGGTTTCAACACATCTGGCAGCTGCTTACAACATTCTCATAACCCCGAGTTCTGAAAGGGATAGGGGTAACTAGCCGGAGACCCGACCCGGGATTGAATCCCAAACGGGAGATGTAATCCCAAACTTCTCTACTCCTGCAGCGACATTCGCAATTTAGGGCGGGGAAGAGGTCAGTAAAGAAAGCCCAGAAAATATAGCTTCAGTCCTTTTATCTATTCTCAGTTGATCGGGTCGATCTTTTGGCCATATCTCTAGGCTAAAAGGAAGAAAGTTCATCCTTTAGACGAGTAGCTCATCACTACGCATGGCTTTGACAGGCCGGGAATCTTATATATATCTTCAGGAAAATTACAATCAATGCTATGGGTTGAGAAGTACAGACCAAAGGATGTCAGCGAAGTCGTAGCAGACAAAGAAACGATCGCAAGGGTGATGGAGTGGGCAAAGAAGTGGCAGAAAGGTACTTGGAAACCTCTTCTGCTTGCTGGACCACCAGGCGTGGGTAAGACTTCCCTTGCCTTGGCATTGGCGAATACGATGAAGTGGGAAGTCGTTGAGATGAACGCAAGTGATCAAAGAAATTGGGAAATAATAGACCGAATTGTTGGGGAAGGAGCTTTTAATGAGACGATCAGCGACGAAGGAGAATTTTTGGCCTCAAGCGCTGGAAGATTGAAACTCATAATACTGGACGAGGTAGACAATATTCATAAAAAAGAAGACGTTGGCGGGGAATCAGCTTTAATAAGGATAATCAAGAAGAGGCCAAGACAACCGATAATATTAACGGCAAACGATCCTTACGAGCTGTCACAAGAGCTTAGATCCCTGTGTGAGTTCATAGAATTTCGAAGAGTTTCAAAGACACAAATAGTGAAGGTCCTACAGAAGATCTGTATTAAGGAGGGAATAGAATGTGAAAAAGAGGTGCTAGAAAAAATCGCAGAAAATGCCGGAGGAGATTTAAGAGCTGCGATAAATGATTTGCAAGCCATTGCCGAGGGAAAGAAAAAAGTAACATTGGAAGATTTTGTAGTTGGAAAGAGGACACAGGAAATTGATATATTCAAGCTTTTGCAGAAAATTTTCAAAACCAACTTCTCAGCATATATGGATGCGATGTCACTGGATGAGGCACCTGAAGACCTCATACAGTGGATAGAGGAGAACCTGCCACTCGAATACGAGGGGAAGAACCTAGTTAAGGGCTATGTTGCTCTCTCAAGAGCTGACATATTCCTAGGCCGCGTTCGAAAAAGACAGGCATACAGACTTTGGAAATACGCCACCTACCTAATGACGGACGGAGTCCAAAAGATGAGAGAAGAAAAGAGAACTGGCTTTACACACTACAAAAGACCGCAAACATGGCAATTCTTGTTTCAAACGAAAAAGAAAAGGGAGATAAGAGAGAGAATACTAAAAAAGATAGCAACTTACTCCCATCTTTCAACTACAAAAGCTAAGAATGAGATGATGCCAGTAATAAGATTCTTATTGCAAAACCTAGAAGTTGAGAAGAGCGCTAAAATTGCCGCTTTTTATGAATTTAGCAAAGAAGATCTAGAATTTTTAGTAGGAGAGAAATCTAAAGAAATTGCTGAATTTATTGAAGCAAAAAAACTTCATAGAGTAGACGAGACTTGGATAACAGATTTAGCAATTAAAGAGGAGGAGGAAGAAATTGAAAGAAAGGGAGAGAAAACTCTAGAAACTCCAAAAGAGGAAAAGAAGGGAAAAGAGGATGAACAAGTCAAAAAGAGGAGAAAGAGAAAGGAAAGAGATGATACAGGAAAAAGCTTAACTCTCGAAGACTTCATCTCCTAAACATGGGCTTCGAGCTTGAGGAGCTTTTAATAGAAGAAAAAACAATTGGAGAGAGAATAATTGAAGAAATAGCCAAAAAAACTGGAAAGAACATTCAGGAAATATTTTCAATTATAAGTGAGAGACAGGAAAAGATGGCAAATCTTCTAAGTTTCGAAGTGGTCGCTCTGATAGTAGCTAAAGAGGCCGGTCTGGACATATCTGAGTATTTGAAAGAAGTTAAAAAGAGAATTTTCGATGAAAATTCTGGGTGATGCCGTTTCGATAGGGAAAAAAGCCGTTATTGCAGACCTTCATTTCGGTCTGATTCCTACTTATGACAGAGAACTACTGGAGAAAATTCTAAAGCTTGCCGAAAGGTTCCAGACGCTGATAATAGCTGGGGACATTAGACACCTTGGCAAAAAGAGTCCTGTCCAAGAATTCTTGGAGGAAATATCGGAAATTGTGGAACTCATACTCGTAAAAGGAAACCATGACATTGGAATAACTGGTCAAAAAGCGGTAAAAATCGGAAAATTTTCGATTTTTCATGGCCATGCGATTCCAGATGAAAGTTTTTTCGAGTCCAAAAACCTTATATTCGCCCACGCTCATCCATCGGTTTTTATACCATCAGAAGTGGGGGGAATAAAAGAGAGAGCCTTGCTGAGTGGCGTTATAAAGATACGCGATGAAGAGAAGAGAGTAGCTGTTCTTCCAGCTTTCAATGAACTCTGCTCTTCGACCGCAGTCAATCTAGAAAAGCCCGCAGGATTCATGTTCAGAAGATTTGACTACAGCGAATGGGATGCAATACTGCCCGACGGGACTGTTCTGAGTCTAAAAAGTATTTCAAAAAGATGAAATAACCTTCGACAAATTACCGATATGCTTCTCCTCGAGCAGGAAGCTAAGGAGCTCCTTGAAAGCTACGGAATAAAGACCGCACTGGGGAAGGTGTGCCATAGCGAGGATGAGGCCGTTTCTTTTGCCAGAAGTGTTGGATTTCCCGTTGTGATGAAGGTTCACGGATTGCTGCACAAGAGCGATGTTGGGGGAGTTATTCTGGACATAAGGAGCGAGGATGAAGTAAGAAGGGCATTCAGGATGCTTTCATCAATAAAAGGGGCGAAGGGAGTTAACGTTCAGCCGATGCTGAAGGGGATAGAGCTTATAGTGGGAGCTGGGGAGGATGAGCAGTTCGGAAGCTTTCTGATGTTCGGTCTTGGAGGAGTTTTCGCGGAGGTTCTTGGGGATGTAACCTTCAGGCTCATCCCGATAAGCAGGAGGGATGCTGAGGAAATGATAAGGGAGATAAGGGGGTACAGGATTCTGGAGGGATACAGGGGCTTCAGGGCGAATGTAGATTCACTGATCGATCTCCTGCTTAAGGTTAGCGAGATTGTTGAAAGGGAGGAAATAGTAGAGATGGATCTAAATCCCGTTTTCGCAAACGAAAACGGCTGCTTCGTTGCTGATGCCAGAATAGTAAAGGGGAGAAGAAGGAGGTTCGAAATCGATGCTAGAAGGATAGACTTCTTCTTCAATCCCAGGAGCGTTGCGGTGGTAGGGGCATCAAGGGTATATGGAAAGCCCGGAAACAGGATAGTGGAGAATCTGAAGCTCTTCAACTTCGGGGGAAGGGTTTATCCGATAAACCCGAATGCTGATGAGATACACGGATTCAAGTGCTATCCCTCCGTTAGGGATGTGCCGGATGGGATAGATGTTGCAATAATTGCTGTTCCTTCGAAAATTGTGCCAGAAGTTATGGAAGACTGTACCAAAAAAGGGGTTAAAGGGGTTGTAATTGTTAGCTCTGGATTCAGTGAAGAGGGTGAGAAAGGAGCTGAAATTGAAAGAAAAGTGATAGATATTGCAAGAAGATCTGGAATTCTGATCTTTGGCCCAAACACGACTGGAATAATGAACACAGAAACCGGATTTATAACCAGTTTTGCACCGCTGAGGCGGATAAAAAAGGGAAACATAAGCATCGTCGCGCAAACTGGTCTCTTCCTTGGAGTAATGATGGAAATGATAGCTTCTCATAATCCGGGAATCGGGTTCAGCAAGCTAGTTGGGATGGGGAACAAAATAGATGTCCAAGACCATGAAGTCCTGAATTATCTGATCTCGGATAAGGATACGAAAGTCATAGGTATGTACGTAGAAGGTTTCAGAAACGGAAGGGCTTTCTTTGAAGTTGCCAAAAAATCAGAAAAACCCATTGTTATCTTCAAAAGCGGCAGGAGCGAGTACGGGAAAAAAGCCGCTATGAGCCATACTGCCTCATTAGGAGGGAGGGATGAAATTTTTAGCGCAGTTTGCAAGCAGGCTAACTTAATTCGGGTATTTAGCTTTGATGAACTTCTAAACGTATCGAAGGCATTAGCAATGCAACCGCTGCCTTCTGGCAAAAGAGTTGCTGTGATTCACTACACGGGTTCGGGCTGCGTTCAGGCAGCAGATGCGGTTTATTTCTCCGGATTAAAGCTAGCCGAGCTTAGCGAAAAGACGAAAAAAAGGATCAGAGAAGTTACTCCTGAATGGCACCAAGTGAACAATCCGCTCGATATTTGGCCTATGGTGGAATACTATGGAATGAAACCGTATGATGTCTCTACAGAAGCTATGCTGGAAGACGAAAATGTTGACTCAATTGTTGTNGCAGTTTGGTGCAGCGCCATTTGGAAAGGTTATATGCCAGAATTCGATAAACTAAAGGAGTTCAAAAAACCGATATACTTCGTTGCAGAAGGGCCAAGAGATGAAGTTCACACCCTGAGAATGGAATACGAAAATAACGGTTTTCCAGTTTTTCCAAATGTAATAACTGCGATCGAAGTTCTTGGAAAAGTTACCAAATACTCTGCAAGGAAAAATCAGAGTTTCTGAAGCATTACAGATGTTTTCTCCGGGCTTTGTCAAGATTGATTTAGCGGATTGCTTTCAATTTAAAAAATAAAAATAATATTACTCTATCTTTATCTTTTTGCCACTTCCGGCCTTCTTCTGCAGTATAACTTCAAGTACTCCGTTGTTATACCTGGCTTTTGCAGAATCCGGATCTACATCAGCTGGTAGACTTACTACCTCGTGGTATTTTCTAGTCTCTCCCTCAGCTTTAATTTCAAGAGATCTTTCTGTAGCCTTCAGCTCTATGTCCTCTTTTTTGACTCCCGGCATTTCTGCAATTACTTGGATCTCGTTATCCGTTTCTATTACGTCAACCAGCGGTTTCCTTTCTTCAACTCCCATTTCCTTTATGAGTGGCTTTGTTCCGAATTCCCTGATCTCTGGCCTTCCATCTGGGCCGATTCTTATTGAAAATCCACGTATTATCGGTCTTGATTCTTTCATTTCTCCAAATCTGAAAGCGTTTTCTATGTCCCTCATCATTTTCCTGAAGATTTCATCAAACTCCTTGAATGGGTCCCAATCCCAGAAGTCCTCTTCATCTTCCTCCTTTTTCCTTCTTCTCCAAACCATACACGATCACCTCACACATACATTTTTTGAAAATCCTTTATAAGACTTTCATATCTTCTCAAATCCTCTCTCGTCAAGCTAGGCTTTACCTTCTTAAAAGCTTCCTCAAAGTGTCTTTTCTCGATCTTTATATTCTTTGCAATTTCCTTTATCTCTTTCTCATCCTTTGCTTTGCTCACTGCCTCTCTTATTGCCAGCATTCCGGCTTCTCTGCATAAAGCTTCTATATCTGCTCCCGTATAACCATCGGTTCTTTCAGCAAGCTCCTCTATTTTTACATCTTCAGCCAATGGCTTTCCGCGGAGATGGATCTTGAATATCTCCTTTCTTGCCTCTTTGTCTGGAGGAGGTATGTATATATGTCTCTCTATCCTTCCCGGCCTCAGTAGGGCAGGATCGATTAGATCAGGCCTGTTTGTTGCCGCAATTACTACCACATCTCTGAGCTCTTCGAGGCCATCGAGTTCTGTTAGAAGCTGACTTACAACCCTTTCAGTGACATGGGAATCTCCTACTCCTCCCCTTCTCGGAGCTAGGCTGTCTATTTCATCGAAGAATATTATGCAAGGTGCGACCTGTCTTGCTTTTCTGAACATGTCTCTTACATGCTTTTCACTCTCCCCCACCCACTTGCTCAGAAGTTCTGGTCCCTTGACACTTATGAAGTTGGCATTACTCTCATTCGCAACAGCCTTTGCCAGCAATGTCTTCCCAGTGCCTGGAGGACCATAGAGCAATATGCCCTTAGGTGGTTTGATGTTTGTAGCCCTGAAAAGCTCGGGATACTTTAAAGGCCATTCAACCGCTTCTTTCAGCTCCTGTTTGGCGTTTTCAAGGCCTCCAATGTCTTCCCATCTAACCTTTGGAACCTCCACAAGAACCTCCCTCATCGCAGATGGTTCTATGTTTTTCAGCGCTTCCATGAAGTCCTGTCTAGTCACCTTTAGNTTCTCTATCACTTCTGAGGGTATTTCCTTATCTATGTCTATCTCGGGCAAAACTCTCCTCAAAGCGTGCATGGCAGCTTCCTTGCAGAGAGCTTCAAGGTCAGCACCAACGAAACCATGGGTAAGGTCTGCCAGCTCGTCAAGATTTACGTCTTCAGCTAGCGGCATTTTTCTTGTGTGTATCTCCAAGATCTCTTTTCTCCCATCCCTGTCAGGAACGCCGATTTCTATCTCCCTGTCAAACCTTCCAGGTCTTCTTAAGGCAGGATCGATCGCATCTGGGCGGTTAGTTGCCGCTATAACTATCACTTGCCCCCTTGACTCTAGACCGTCCATCAGTGCGAGGAGCTGTGCTACAACTCTCCTCTCAACTTCTCCCGTGACTTCCTCCCTCTTAGGCGCTATTGAATCTATTTCGTCAATGAATATTATACTCGGAGCGTTCTGTTTAGCTTCTTCAAATATCTCCCTAAGCCTTTGTTCGGATTCGCCGTAGTACTTGCTCATTATTTCCGGCCCGCTTATGCTGATGAAATGAGCATCTACCTCGTTAGCGACGGCCTTTGCAATTAAAGTCTTTCCTGTGCCCGGAGGACCGTATAGCAGAACGCCTTTAGGCGGCTCGATTCCAAGGCGCTGGAATATCTCAGGATGCTTCAAGGGAAGCTCTATCATTTCCCTAACGAGCCTCAACTCTCTCTTAAGCCCTCCTATGTCCTCATACGTCACGTTTGGAACTGCTCTCTTTACTTCCTCGGCCGGCTTTTCCTTGAGCTCCAACTCCGTTTTTCTGTTCACAACAACAACTCCGCTTGGCCTTGTGGCTACGATTACAAAAGTTAGCGTGTGACCAAAAATTTCAACCCTGATCTTCTGACCCCTTATAACGGGTCTGCCTTCAAGCAATCTCAGCAAGTAATTTTCTCCGCCCATGAGTCTTACAGGCTCAGTTGGTGCCAGTGTTATCCTCTCAGCGGGTTTGGCATCTACTTTCCTTATCTTAACTTTGTCATCAATGCTAACTCCCGCGTTGCTTCTCAGATTTCCGTCTATCCTTATTACCCCCTTTCCCCTGTCCTCGGGATAGCTTGGCCATACTATGGCTGGAACACTTTCCTTTCCTATGATCTCTATAATATCGCCACTCTGTAATCCGAGTTTTTCCATAACTCCCGGATCTATTCTCGCAATTCCTCTGCCGGCATCTCTATAAAAGGCCTCCGCAACTCTCAAAACAATTTCCTCCTTCATAATCTCACCCCCACAACCCAAAAGTCCTCACCATTCAATCTCTCCCTCTTTACAATCCCTCTCTGCCATAAAGACTCTAGAATTCTCTCAACTTCCCTGTAGGGAATTCTGAAGAATTCCGCTATCTCGGTAGTTCTTCTCAGTCCTTTGGCAATTGCTAGAATAACTAGACGCTCAAAGTCGTCACTGGCTATTTTCTCAACTTCTTCCATCATTCTTTCCATCAATTCGTTTAACTTGATTGATATAAAGTTGTGCATCGCCGAAAAATAGCTGTCTATTTCTTCCACTGTCTTCAAAGCTGTATAGAAGTCCCTGCTTTCATTCAAAGTTTCAAATTTCGATTCTATCTTCCTTAAAGCTTCCGCTGGATCGCCATTATGTTCGCCAACGATTCTGACTTCAAAACGATGCGGAGAGATCGTTACGTCGATGTGAAGATTCTTCGCTATGTAGTAATATCTCCTTTTTCCGTCTTCCAAGCTTTTCACTATTCCAGCCCTTTCAAGCTTCTCTAGGTGTTCTAGTACGACTTTCGGCGCCATCTTTAGACAGTAAGAGATCTCACTAACGTAGCAAGGCTTTTTGGATAGTAGCTCCAGGATTTTCCTTCTGCTCTCGTTCCCTATCACTTCGAGGATGTTCATTTCAACTCACCGTTACTAACTTTTAGTTAGTGAACTGATATATAAATCTTTCGCGAAATCTAACGATGCATAAAACGTTAGGTTTGATCTCAGATATAAAAAAGATTTTAAAAACCAATATACTTTAAATATGGAACTTTACTGTGACAGTTGCAAGGAAGTAACAAAACACGAGCTAGTTAAGCAGAATCTCTACCGCTGCTCAATCTGTGGAACCCATACTCGATTTAGTCCTCCAAAAGAGGTGGAAATAAAAGCCATTCTCAGCAGCGATGAAAAAACAGAAATAGGAAAGGTAAAAGTCTCCGAGGAAGATGAAATCGTAAAAGGTTCAGAGATGATAGTGGACCTAAAAGAAGAGAGCAAAGTTGGGAAAGTCACAGCAATTCAGCTAAAGGATGGCAGAATGGTTGAGTTTTCAAAGGCAAAAGATACGTACTCAATCTGGCTAAGAAATGTCGGAGAAGTTTCCGTGAAATTCAGCTTGCACAAAAGAGCCGTAACTACGCCCTACAAAATGGTATTCGACGGTGAGACGGAATTCGTTGTCGGAGAAGTTATAAATATTGAGGGAAAGAAATATAGAATTCATAGAATAAAGCTTCTGGATGGTGGATTGCTGAAAAGAGAAGGAGAGAAGGCACTCGCAAAAGATATAAAGAGGATATATGCTACCTATACGCCTTAGAGACTTTGTAAGAGTTGGAGATCTTTACTTCTCAGTTTTAGGCTACAGAAACTCGGAAAAAGTAAAATGCTTTCTAAGATATGCTCCGTGCGAGTTTGGAGACAGATTAAAAGATGAGAAAAGATTCAAAAAGCTCAGTCATGAGGAAGCTTTGTTGCATCCAATGGCTGCCAAGTACTACGATGGTAGAATTTTCAGAATCCCGATTGGAGAAATAGATGAAGTTTACAAACCAGAAGAGAGACTTAAAGATGTGATGGATTCAAACGTTTCGAAAGTAGTCGAATACTTCAGCCAAATCCCAATAAAGGAAATGGGGGTAACAGGTTCCAGACTTATTGGCCTAAAGGGTCAGGAGTCGGATGTAGATTTCATAGTCTACGGAAAGTGGTGGTTTATTGCCAGAGAAAAGATAAAAAAAGGTATTGATACCGGAAAGTTGTCGGATCTCGACACAGAAACCTGGGAATTTATATATAAAAAAAGGAAAATAAATATTCCCTTCAACGTTTTTGTGGCCCATGAGAGAAGGAAATACCACAGAGCGTTCCTTGGCAGCACATACTTTGATTTGCTTTACGTTAGGGGATACGAAGAGATTAACAACGGAATACCAGAAGAGCCGGGAATTAAGCTGGGGAAGATTACAGTTGAGGGAGTAGTCCTCGATGACCGCTATGTCTTCGACTATCCTGCCTACTACCCCCTAAGGCACGAAATTAAGGCAATACTGTGCTTCACGCACACTTTCGTTGGTCAAGCTTTCAAAGGGGAAAGGATCATAGCAAAGGGGGAGCTGGAGGAGATAGACGGAGAAAAATATTTGGTTGTTGGAACAAAAAGAGAGGTCGAAGATGAATTCATAATCTCTGTCGACCTCTTAGAAAAAGAGGGGCTGAAAGAGGAGACTGGAGATCTCTTATGAAAAACTTTATAATGGATTCACCATATTTTTCTCATGAAACTGAGTTTCAACCCTGCAATATGCGAGAGTTGCGAGATTTTCTGCATGAAAAATTGCAGATACGTCAAAAATCCCGAAGAATTTAGGAAAATTGCAAAAGGGGATTTTAGCGAGATTTTGATTGAATGCATAAACTGCTACGCCTGTGAGGAATTTTGTCCTTTTGGAAACCACCCCTTCTATCGAATAGTCGAACTCCAGGAAGAATTCGGTGTTGAAAAAATTCCGGCAGAGATAAAAGAGGCCCTAATTAAAAGATATGAACCCGAAGGAGATTTTAAAGCCAAGAAAGTTAAAAAGGCTGTGCATATATGTCTTTTTCCTGAATTTAAGGATATTTCGAAGCTTAAGATATTCGAAGGCTATGAACCGATAAGAGGTAGACATCTCTTCTGCAACCTTGTATACCTTCACTACGGCATGATTTCTGTGATAAGAGAGAGGGCCATGAAAGTATTGGCCAACATGTCCTCAATCGGTTTCGATGAGGTAATCCTTTTCCACGACGAATGTTACGGCTTTTACAATTCCTTTTTGGAAGCCCATGGAATGAAGGCGGATTTCAGATACAAGCACCTCTACGAATACTTCATGGAATTGATCGAAGCCGGAAGAACGAAGAAACTAAACCTGAAGATAGCCTATCAAAGACCTTGTTCAAACAGGCTGAATAAAACAGACAAAATATTTGACCAGATTTGCAAGGCAATCGGTGTTGAAAGAGTTAAAAGAAAATACGACAGAGAAAATTCGCTCTGCTGCGGTGCAGCCTTCATACTCGCAAAAGATGAGAAACTTGCAAGGGATTTCCAGGAAAGGAATATATCGGACATTGCAAATACAAATGCGGATTATGTTGTTTTCCTTTGCCCCATGTGCTATTCAACGTTATCCGAAAAAGTTAAGGAAGTAGGAATGAAGCCAATAATGGTTCATGAGCTTTTTAACATGGCACTCCTTTGATCACTCCCAGAGCCTCCATTGGCTCTTGTCTAGCACCTGGCCTGCTTGAGGGGCCGAGCTGGCTCGAGGGGGCTTAGGGCAGTAGATGCGGGCCTCGGGCGGGGGAGGTTAGGTAAATTTTCTCCGTTCTGGTCTAGCATTAACTTTCATCCCTTCCCTCCTCCTATCATGGGAGGGCTTTCGGGGTGAACGGAAGCTGCATCCATCTGGTACTGTGGAGCAGGTTCTTCACAGCTGTAACATCTCTATCTTCCTCCAATCCACATTCAGAACACTTCATTTGCCTGCACCCCATTCGGGCTTAGCTTTTCCCCACATATCGGGCACAGGCTTGAGGTTCTCTTAGCATCAACGTATGTGATCTTCAATTCAAGTTTATAAAAACTAGAAAAAAGCGGTTTCTAACCCCCCATCCATTTCCTGTGGAGAACTGCAATCAAAAGGATAAGACTTTCTAAAAAGGAAAAAAGGCTATCCAAATGTTCAAAAAAAGCTAGAAATGCATGAAAACCATGTTTCCCAAAAATCCGCATTATATTTTTCTGAATCTGATCTCCTTTCGTTCTAAAGGGCGAATTTCGTTGCGAGAAGTCTGGAGCTACATTCCTTCTTCCCGAGAGTTGGGCCCTAGCTAGTTTTTCTGGCCATTATCTCTATCCCTTCAGGACTAGGA
>JGI20130J15133_1003035_pt1 | contig 11855 bp, 7 predicted proteins | sample WasSprMetagenome_FD_15133 | JGI IMG/M metagenome (IMG submission 15133) | reverse complement strand
CATGTAAAAGTTGGAGACGAAACCGCTTCCGATGAGCCCGATGCGCACCACCTGAGCCATTTCCAACGCACCTCCTTGTTTAAGTTTGACGCGTCCCCAATGGGAACGCTATTTGGTCGCTCTGCAAATTTTGCCAACTACTTTAATGAACCTGTGTTGCTAACTTCCATGACGATTCCAGCATCAATGTATTGACCGCCCACAGTTTGGTGGCAGTGGATAGCGATAACATTTTTGCCCTTTGGCTTAAGCGCAGAAAGCGCCTCCTGCGATATGGCAACCTCCTCGTAGTCAGTTGTAAATCCTGTCAACTTTGCTGCAAGAACGCCATTTATGTAAACTTCGGCGTCCTCATCATGATGGATGCGCAACATAAGCTTTGAAAGCTCCTCTTTTGACAGCTCTGGCAGTGTGAACTCACGACGAAGCCAGATATCCGATGTGCGCCACTGCGTGCGCACTATGGCGCCGGGAGTTCCGGGGACGCCAAAGCCAGCAATGCCCTCCTTCCAAGATGAATCGTCAAATTCGGCTTTAAACCAGTCATCCGGTGGCTTCTCAAATGTGTATCTCCAACGGATATCATCCGCATCCCGAGCAGTCGGGACGATGACTTTGTATGTAGGTAAGCCAACGAACTTGCCCTCAGAAACAGCCCTCGAAACGAGCTCAATTGGCACTTTTATGACTTTTCTGTCATATGTGAGCAGACCGTTGCATTCCGTCTCTATGTCCGTAAGTTGCGTGTAAATTGCGCCACATAGCCCTGCAGTGTCCTTCAGCTCATGCGCCTTTTGCCAGAGCTTTAGGTAAGCAGTTGTAAGCGCTTTTTCATCTGGCATTGCCCTATATCCCCAACCTTTTTCAACCCATGTATGTCCTTTCAAAATCAACCCTAACCCACCGAACTCCCCGAGCACGAGCGCCCGTTTTCCATCTGGCTTTGGCGCACTCGGTCCGGGGTAGCTATGGATGTCAATGATGTCGCCGACACCTTCTCGTATATGCCAACCGCTCGCACCGCTGACAAGCCTTGTTTTGTCAATTGCTTTGACAATTTCAACAAGCCTCGCCGTATCGTATTGCCCCCAACCTTCGTTGAAAACAATCCACATGATGATGCATGGGTGGTTGAACAACTGTTCAACCATTGCCACAAGCTCATTTTCAAATTGCTGGGCTGATTCGGACGATATCGGGAATCCTTCCACTTCGCCAGAGGCATTGCGCCCAACCGAGGAGCTCGGCATATCTTGCCAAACGAGCAAGCCAAGCCTGTCGCACCAGTAATACCAGCGTTGTGGCTCACGCTTAACATGCTTTCTCACCGCATTAAAGCCGAGTTTTTTCATCACTTCAATATCAAACCGAAGCGCCTCATCTGTTGGCGCTGTGTAGATGCCATCTGGGAAGTATCCCTGATCAAGCGGTCCAACTTGAAAAACAAACCTATTGTTGAGCAATATGCGCACAAATCCCTTCTCGTCCCTCCCGAGCGACACCTTCCGCATCCCAAAGTAGCTCCTCACGGAATCAATCTCTTTGCCTCCTAAAAGCAACCTTATGTGCAACCCGTATAGGTAGGGGCTCTCCGGCGACCAAAGTTTTGGCTGTTTTAGCTCAATTTCGATCGGCTCACTTGGCTTCCCAACCGCCTTCGCAACAACTTTGTCACTGAAACGAATTGACTCACTTTGCGAAGTATCTATGACGGCGTCGGTAACAACCACTTCAATCGTCATCCCCTCCATTTGGTTCGAAACGAAAACAGTCAATATTGCCAAATTCCTGTCAATATCTGGCAATATCTTCAACCTCTCAATGAACGAAGATGGCACAACTTCAAGCCATACCGTTTGCCATATCCCAGAGCATGGTGTATACATGATTCCGCCAGGCTCGCTCATCGCTCTTCTAAGCTGTTTTCCACGAGCTTGAACACCATTTTCAGTTGGATCCCAAACCCTCACAACCAGCTCATTTTCAGAACCTATCTTGACAAACTTAGTTATATCGAAGCTAAATGAATCGTAGCCACCAAGATGCCTCCCAACTTCAACATCGTTGACAAATACCGTTGCCTCATAGTCAACAGCACCGAAGTGGAGCAAAAGCCTCTCACCATCTTTCAATTTCGGTGCCTTGAAATTCCTGCGATACCAGAGGTATTGATGGGGTTCAAGCGGTTTCCTAACGCCTGAGAGGGCAGATTCTATCGGGAATGGAACGAGTATCTTCCCTTCCCATTTTTTGGGAAATTTTGTCAACCTATCCGTAATGGCGTAATCCCAAAGCCCGTTCAAGTTCTCCCAACTGTCACGCACCATTTGAGGTCTCGGATGTTCAGGATGAGGCATTTTTGGGTCCACTTTTTCAGTCCAAGGTGTCGTAAGCGGAGATTGCGCCACTTTCCACTCCACCCCCATCACCTCCACAGAGAATGCCACAAGGTTGACTGCGACCAAAAAGATGCCCCACAAGCAACGCATTTGCCCTCGCCTCCATTTATTCACCAAATTCCCCAACCATTGCGCCATTTCCATGCGTCCCGAGGAACACTCGTGCTGGATAAAACGGGTCAACAGCTAATGCACTTGGAATAGCGATATTGCCAAATTCAAAGAGGATACTGCTGTCAATCCTCCACCAGCTTTCTCCCCCATCTCTGCTCAAAAATATGCCAGTTTCATACTCCTCCGACGGTGCAAACCAAGGTCGCCATGTGCCAACGACAACTGTTTGACCATCATTGGCACAAGCAATTGCGCTGATATATTGTCTCGGTAAGACACATCGCCATGTTTTTCCATCATTATCGGAACAAAATAAGCCATGGACATCAAGCCCGGCGAAGATGCGCCCAGTTCTCGGTTGAACTGAAAAAGCTCGAATGAGACGCCGACCCGGGTGAACAAATGGCAGTCTGTAGCTGATATCTTGCCAATTTTTCCCTCCATCGCTTGAGGCGAGGATTCTCTCATCGCTTACAGCGTATATTGAGCCATTTTTGGCTGGATTTGGGAAGATACGCCAACTGCCCGAAAGTTCACCCATCCTTTGCCAACTCCTGCCACCGTCGTTGGAAACAAAAGAACCGCAATAAAGCTTGTTTTGGGAAAACGGGTCACAAGCTACATGGCAATTAACAGCCTCCTTCGGGACTTCACCAACTATTTCCCAGTCTTCTCCCCTGTTTTTGCTCACAAAGAGCTTTCCACCGACAACCGAGTAAAGAGAATTACTTTCAACATTGATTGCCAAATTTGTGCAATTACTGCTCGGATAGCTGTTAAGGTGATGAACTGAATTCCCTGCATCGTCACTCCTAAACAACCCGACATCGAGCAATCCAAAATAGACCTCATTTCGCCTTTTTGGGTGACAAAGTATCGTTGCTACGCATGTCACAGCGAGACCGTTCATCCCTGCCACCCAATGCTCACCGCCGTCTTCCGAGAGCCAAACGCCATACCAGTCATTTAGCATCAATTTTGTCCCATTTTGGTGGTCAATTGCGATTCCCATCGGGTTGAAGCCAAACCAATTCTTGCCACGCCACCACCCAGAATCATCAATGGAACGAAGGTAAGCGGAAATGTCAAAACTGCCATCTGGTTTAATGCTCTTTGAAACAATTGGACGCCAACTCTCGCCAGAGTTATCGCTCACAAAAATGCCAGGATGACGCCATTTCCACCATTCTTCCAGTGCCCCGAAGCGCTCGCTGGCACAAAGGTAAACCACCGACGGCTTGACTGGGTTGACGACAACGGCATTTAGCCATTGGTGTTGAAGGAATTGCCAAATGCTGTTTGATGAAATTTTCCAACTCTTTCCGAGGTCATCGCTTATCGCAACACCTTTCTCGCGGATTGCAGCGTATATGCGCTGTTTTTTCGCATCAACTGCGATACTTTGCACATCCTCGCCAACCAGCGTCTGACGCCAATTTTTCCCACTATCCTCTGTAATCCAAACACCGCCTTTGCTCTCCTTAGTGTCCAAAGTTGCCACAATGATTATCTCCTCACTTACGACAGCCAACCCGATGATGAAATTCCCCTCTAAGCCAACTTTTTCCCAATTCTTCCCGCCATCAACCGAGCGAAGAAGCCCATCCCACGCTGTCCCAGCTAAAATTACACCATTATCAAGTATTTTGATGACATTTCCTCGTTGCCTGTATGTTCCAAAGCCAGAGAAACGAACGGCTCTCGAAAGCAATTTCCAGCTTTTTCCACCATCTTCGCTCACGAAAAGCCCACCATAGCCCCCAATTGGCTTCCCAAAGCACTTTCCCGTGGCTAAGTAAACGACATTGGGCTCTCGTGGATGCCAAGCTATATCGGCGATTGCCATGTCACCATCGGAGCGCAAGCCACGATTGGCAATTCGCCATGTTTTCCCACCATTATCTGTGCGAAAAACACCACCAACATCACTGCCCGCTAATGCCACATTTTTATCGTGGGGGCTGATGCTAACAACCATGATTGCTCCGCCACCATAAATTGGCACTAACTTCCAAGCAAATGGCATCAACTTCGTAACCGGAGCAACAAAGAGCATCGTCGCAAACAAAACAACAAAAGTTCGTAACATCAACTCACCCCTCGGCTTCCCAAGCTTCTACATCCCATTTTAGCACATGTTGCTCAAAACGCCCACGCTAATGCTCGCCCCCCACTTATTCCAAATTCAGCTTCAAGCTCGCCCACAAGGTCATGATAACGCTCGTGGACACCCTCACCAATTTCTTCCCTTTCGTAGCGCTCAAACCGTTCTGCCAGTTGCTCATCTTCTCCTTCGGTTAAGACTTGTTCTGCCATTTTGAACAGCACATTGCCTTCTTTCCAGATGTGTTGGCAGAGCAAGTTTATGTAATTGCGTGCTTCTGTGACAAATTGTTGCCGATTTGCTTCATCGGCAAGGTTGTTCACTGCTTCTGCCATTTTTCGCCTTGACTCTCTTCCTTCCTCATGTTCAAAAAGCATAACGCCAATCGGACCTCTTTCCTTTGGGATGCCTTTCGCCTCAAGCTCTGGGAAAAGCATTCCCTCTTCCTTGCCGTGATGGCATCGATCAGCAAACATGCTGAAAAAGTCCAACAACGCCACCACTTTATCCCTTGGGGGACTTTCGCCACGCTCAATTTTGTCGGCGATGCTCTCCAAAATCGCCAACCCCCGCTCAATGACACGATGCTCCCCCCTCAACACTTCAGTTGACTTCATTTCAACCTACCTCCATGAGTTTGAATTGACAACACTAAAAGGCTGTCCAAAGGCTTTGCTTCAATGCCTCTTCAATTGCTTATACTCTTGCCTAAGCCTCCTTGCTTCTGCCTTGATTTCGGCCAAGTCTTTTCTCATCTCTGCCCATCCATACCAGTGTAAGTAGTCGGGGTTCAGGTGGAAAGCACCTTGATATGTTTTCATTCGGTGCGACAGGAACATGGTGTATAGGCGTTGTTCAATTGGGTTTTCAACTTCGTAGAATTGCAACAAATCGATTGTCGGTGGTCTACCCTTCGGGCGAGGCAAGATGCCGTCCTTGTAGAGGTTCTCAACAATTTGGATGGCTTCAGCCAAAAGCCTGTCGCTTTCCTTAACGATTCTGTCAGCTTGCTCCAAAGTTTTTCTGGCAAAGTTTCTGGAGTGGCAATTGGCACATCTTTGAAGCATCTTCTCTCGTTCCTGTTGCCACTCTTCAGCGGACAGACGAGCCACCTTCCCGACAGCGACGACCTTGAATCGTTCTGTCAAGTTACCTTTTTCGTCAATCACGCCAAGCCCTCTGAAGATGATATTCCTAAGCCTCTCCCATTCCTTGTCCTTCTCACCCAACCTGACGGCAAGAAATCCCCACGCTGTTTTCACTGCATGGTCTCCGTCTGGCATATGACAGAATGCGCAAGTTGGCACTCGTGGGATTTGTGGGTTGGGAGTATCGGCAAACCATTGTTTCAGTCGCTGTGACCAATCCCATTGGTTTCCCTGCGTCAAGTAAATTGTCCCGTGTTTGCTGGTGGAATACATCTCCCATTGTGGATGGTCGAAGCCCATGTGGCATGTTTGGCAAGCCTCAGCACGCCTCGCTTCAGCAGTAGAGAACAAGTGCCGAGTGTGACAACTGTCGCATTTACCTTCATCGCGACCGATATTGTGGCATCCACCGCAACCTCGCTCTGCAATTTCCTTTGGCAGTTTCGCTGTCATAGGAATGGCGTTCATAGCAATCCAAGCGAGTGCGTGCTTGCCCTCGGAAAATTGTCTGAACTGGACTTGATGGCACTCAGCACAGTTAAGGGCAGAAACACTTCGCCTAACTTGCTTTTCAGCACAGGCTGTTGTGATATCTTCAACAGCTTTTGAGGCTTCAGCAACTGGGATGTGACATGCTTCGCAACCAACTCCAGCTTGAGCATGCTTAGAGCGTTGCCAATCACGAAGGGCAACAAAGGCAACCTTACCCTTTTGGTGACATTCAATGCACTTTTTGGTTTCCTCACTAAGGTTTAAACCCACACCAACCTGCAATGTCGACACTGCCCTTTGTCCTAACGCCAAAACCAAGATCAACCAAACAACCACAACAGAAACCATCCCAACCTTCGCACTCAACCACAACCCCCTCACTTACATTCACCCCTCGCTTTTGAATCTCGTTGGCGACTTTATGGTTCAAGTTTCATTATAGCGCAAAGACTCAAAGCCTGCACTTCAGCACTTAGAAAGCGAGCCTCAAATTTTTCACCGTGCCTCGCGTTCCATGTCCCTTGCTCCTTTCGGTCCAATCCGCTCTATCGGGATGGGTTTGAAGCCGAGCCGGAAGGCGGGTGAGTTGGGGCGAAGCCGAAAGTCATTTTTCGCAGGGTCAACAAAAAGCGGGTCAGCAAAAATTGAGTGCCGGTCAAAACCTGCCAACTGCCACTGGGCGAATGTGCCTTCGGGAGTTATGGGGCGCTCAACTTTTGTCAGGTCAATCCCGCCCGTGTGCCAGTAAAGGTTGGAGTCGCATTCAGCCAATCGGTCACGACGCCATGTGTGAGCCCAACTATACCAAACCACTGCGTTCGGGTCGCTGAAAACGATTATGTTGCGGCGAAAGACATTGCCGGTCATGAAATCGTCCCTTGGCTGCAACCGTATTTGGTGCTCCTTGCCGTCAACGAAAATGTTGTTCTCCACGATGTTGTCCTTTCCGCCGTGAATGCAAACTGCGCCGAGCACTGTCCCGATAACGATGTTGCCGTAAACCGTTGTCCCGCTGCTGTAATCGTCAAGGTAGATGCCCCAAGTGAAGTAGGGTGTCAGGAACTCGCCGTCGGGTGTCGTGCCCATCCCCACAACATTGCGGATGAAATTGAACCTGATGACATTGCCCGAGTGTTTCATGTCCCGACCGAGCGTTTCAATTGCGCCCGTGTCGTTGGTCTCCAAATTGCTGTCAACGATTTCGTTGAACTCCACGATGTTCCGGTGCGACAATGCGTTTGGACCGTAGGACTTCAGCGAAATCCCGTAGCGGGGCACTCGGTGGATTCGGTTGTGGACAATTTTGTTGTCGCTCCCTGTGGTCACATAGACGCCAGCGACATGCTTGTAAATCAGCCCCAGATCGCTCATGTCGTTGGCTGCGACCAAGTTGGCGTAAGGTTGCGTCGCCGTCTCGCCCAGCATAATGACGCCACCGCCACCGAGTTTCGTCATGGTGTTGCCCACAATTTCGTTTTCGTGGCTTTTCTGCTCCAAACGGACGGCGTAGCCTCCCGAGCGGGTGAATGTGCAGTTTTCAATGACGCATTTCCTCGCAGCCACAAGCCAAATTGCTGCATCGGCAGGGACATAGTAGCCGCCGGGCGCATTGTAGTCGGTATCGGTGAAAGTCAAGCCGACGAAGCGAATGTGCTCAACGAACCGATTCTTTGAAGCGTCGCCTTGGAGCACGAAAAGCTTGTCCAACCTCGGAGCGACAATTTCAACTTTCGTCGGGTCAAACCCTTCTGGCGGCAAGTAAATCAATTCGCCGGTTTTTGTGTCGAGAAACCATTCGTTGGGAGAATCAAGGGCTTCTCGGACACCGCTTATGAAGAATCGGTTGCCGGGGCGAATGTCTTGTTCGCAGTTGACGAACAGAGTGCACTTATCTTTGTCAACACCTTCAACCTTCAGGATAGCGTTGACCCAGCCCCAAGCGGGGAAGATGTGAACTTCGGCGCCGCTCCAATCCCGCCAGTCAGGGAACTTGTCACGGGCGATGACAATTCGGTTTCGGCTTCCGGGCAAACTCGGCTTCGGCACAGAAATCTCTTTCCCAACTGCTTTCGTGCACGCTTCCGCTTGAACGAGCAAGAGGCGCTTTCCCTTTTGTGGCGGGTCTACTTGGAATTTGCCCCACCAACCCAAAATGCGGATGGCTTTATCGGGATGCCAGTCCGAGTCATCGGTAAGTGCGAATGCGTCCAAGTTCAAGCCGCCACCCTTGACATTTTCCCAAACCAACCTTTGCTCGCCTTCGGGCAGAAAAATTTTTGCTGCAAGTGACCAACGGAAGTTGCCCCAACCACCTGTGTCAGGCAAATTTCTCAAAGGGACAGGTTCGCCATTGCCTACCCTCAAAACAGTTCGCTCGTCCATCGTTTCAGCGCCGAAGGCTTTCATGTTGTGGGCGTAGCGAACCCAAACGAAGTATTCGCCCGAAGCAGGAACTTTGACAACCCATTCCAACCTGTCGCCGACATTGTGGATGTTGCCCACGCCGACATTGAAAGCGCCTCGTTCCCAACTTTCGCCCCACCATTGTGCGAACAGCCAACCGCCAGTTAGCGGGTTGTTCGGGTCAAAGTTCGGGTAACGGGCACGAATTGCCCAATCACTGCCTACCCTGAGAAGTCGGAAAAACCACTTACCTTCACGAACTTCTGGCAACTCAGCCACCAACGCAGCCTTGCCATTGACAGTTCTCCGCTTCCAGCCAGCAATCCGTTGCCCTCCGCTGATGACAACTTTTTCGTTTCGGTAAGCCCTAAAGGTGATGGGCGCTTGCATGTCGCCGCTATCTTCGGGAGTTAAAACGATTGGCTGGCTCAAAAAGTATGTTCCGCCGCGCAAGTAAACGGTGACAGGTTGCTTCAACTTGCCACTTGTTTTCGCTTCAGTTCACGAATCGCTTCAACGGCTCGCTGCAAAGTTGCGAACGGTCCATCCGTTCTCGCTTTGTTCGGTGCTGGCAACATTCCCGACCAAGAATCATTGCCGTTCGGTGCGACATAGAAGGCAACTTCCTTTTGCCCAGCCGCTGACGCCTTCGCCATCAAAATCGCCCCCGCAATCGCAAATATCAGCCAAACCACTTTCGCCTTCATCGCACCACACCTCGTTGTTGCGTTCGCCTCAACTTCCCAGAAATCGCACATTTGAGTGCGCGCCTACTTTCACGGCATCATAACCTGCGCTCTATTCAAAGTAAGCGCGGTGACCTACATCAATTATAGCACCAAATCGTTTGACTGGCGAGATTGAGGGCTTGGTCAAAGCTGGGATTGCTGACCCTCTGAAGGTTGTCCGCACCGCTTTGGAGAACGCCGTCAGCATCGCCATCCTGCTCCTAACAACCGAAACACTCGTTGTAAGGAACCCTGAAGAGAAGAAAGAGTGACCCTGAAGTATGGTGGGCTTTGTGCTTGCCACATCGCTTGATTTTTCAGAAGTCGTGCGTTATCATTTTATGCTGAAACTCCTTTCAGTCGGTTGCCTGAGGAGGTGCGAAATGAGCGTATACATTGCAGAGAGGCGGATTCCTGCCACGATGGCGACTCAGCATCCCGACAATGCGTCGCCGCCATATTGGAAGACCAACGGCGACGCTTTCATCAGTTCCTACGACGAAGTCTTTGAGTGCTACCTTGATTTTGCTGAGTTGGGCTGTGAGGAATACATGTGGGACTGGGAGGGGAAGTTCGTTGACGAGGCGGTCGTTGACAGGCTTTACAGCGAGCATTTCAACTTTTTCCTTCAACGCCAGTTGGGGCGCGATGTCTTTTTGACTTTCCGCCTGCCCAACATATGGCTTGAGAGGGGTTACCGGCTGGCTCGAGCATACATGAGCATTTTGACCGCTGAAGAACTCGCTCGCGACTTGAACATGTTTTCGCCACCGCTGTTTGAGGTCATCTTGCCCATGTGCGACGAGGCATGGAAGTTGATTTATTTGCAGGAAAGTTTTGAGCAAGCGGCTAATTTGGAGCGACAGATGTTCGGCAACGGTAGACCTCTTTACAGGCTTCAAGTCATCCCACTCATCGAAACGCCTGAATTGCTGGTGGACGCGAAAAAACTGCTTGACGACTATTTGAGACTTCATCGGGAAAAATTCGGTGATGACCCGCCTTACATTAGAGCCTTCATCGCTCGTTCTGACCCCGCCTTGAACAGCGGCATCGTCACAGCGGTCTTAGCGGCTAAAGGCGCTTTGTGCGAATTTGCTGATTTTGAAGAGGAAAGTGGCATCCCTGTCTATCCCATCATTGGTGTCGGGTGCTTGCCCTTCCGCGGCGGACTTTCGCCTTTCACGGTTGAACAATTCCTGAGCGAGTATGAAGGAGTGAGGACAGTCACAATTCAATCCGCATTCCGTTACGACCATCCGAAGGAAAGTGTTGAGCAGGCAATACGGGACTTGAACTTGTCACTGAGATTTCGGTGGGGCAAAAAGCCGAGGTGGCAGGAAGGTGACAAGGAAAAGTTGAAGCGGCTGATTGCTATTTTCACGCACCACTACCAAGAAGTCGTTGAAGGTTTGGCGGAGTTGGTGAACGAGTTGGCTGCTTTGGTTCCACGCCGAAGAGAACGAATGCTTCACATAGGGCTTTTCGGCTACCCGAGAGGATTTCGCGGGAAAGTTCTGCCGCGAGCTATTCCCTTCACGGCTGCTTTCTATTCTTTGGGCATCCCGCCAGAGTTTTTGGGTGTCGGGCGAGGGCTGGTTCAAGCGGAAAAGGAAGGGCTGCTTGACACTTTGTTCCAATACTACCGAAACATCAAACTTGACCTTCAACAAGCAGGTGGTTTCCTTTGCTGGGAGAACTTGACCTTGTTGGAACGAGAGTCACCGCTGTGGAGCAAAGTCCGCGAGGATATTGAGTTGTGCCAGCGCTTTTGGGGCATGGAATTCGGACCCACAGAGACTGACCACTTCTTGCACCGCAACTTGGTCTCAAGCATCTACCACTTATGGAGGCGTGGAAGGGACGAAGAGCGATTGCGTCGATACATCGTTGAAGCGGGGCAAATCAGAAGGTCGCTGGGTTGAAAATCCAAAATGCTATCTGCATATTGCACCCCCCCGCAAATTTCCCCGCTAAACCGTTAACGCTGTTAAAATTGTTGCCAGCAGGCGACAAATTGCCCTCGTTCAGGAGGTGCTTTTGCGATGGTCAACACCGCCGTTGANTTGGAGGTGCTCGAAGAAANAATGCCCGAAAGCCCTTGGCACAACAAAAATGTTGAAGCCGTCAAGGAACTTCTCGAACAAGCCCTCTCAGACCACCCAACAGCAGTTGTCTTCCGTGACCTTTTCTTCCAGTTCAAAGGCAAGCGATATGCTCCTGACCTTGCTGTCGTCCTTCAAGGCTCACCGCCTTTGGAAAGCATAGGCTTTGTTTACCGCGTCCCTGAAGATGGTCCTGCACCTGATGCCATCGTTGAGGTTGCAGTCAGTTCAAAGTCTTTGGGAGAGGCGTTGGGCGATAAGGTTTACTTCTATGCAGGCATGGGCGTCAAGGAGTATTTGGTCATCCGTGCCACTCCCGAAGAGCCCTTTTGGCTTTGGTTTTGTCGCCCAAACTTGGGTGA
>JGI20130J15133_1003017_pt1 | contig 11906 bp, 6 predicted proteins | sample WasSprMetagenome_FD_15133 | JGI IMG/M metagenome (IMG submission 15133) | reverse complement strand
TGGTGGCTGCTGTTGGTGGGCAAGGTGGACAACTGTTCTCGCAGTGGCTTTTTGATGCAGCGAAAATAGCAGGGTTTGCACCTGTCGGTGTCGGCTTGCCCGGCTTGTCGCAGCGTGAAGGGGCGACCACCTACTACCTTGAGTTCTTCGCCAATCCTGAGGAAACATCGCTTTTCTCCCCGTTCCCCGAAAAGGGGCAAGTCCAAATCCTCATCGGGCTTGAACTTTTGGAACTTTTGAGGGCAATCCAAAGCGGATACCTTTCAACCGATGGCGTCATCATTGGTTCAACGCATCGCGTTTTGACGGCGGACGAGAAATTGCCGATAAAGGGTGGGTTCGTCACCGAACAACAGGCTTTGCCGATTTTGTATCGGGCAGCAAGACGGTGCATAGTCTTCGATGCTGTCAAGGCAGCAACCTTCGCTGGTTTGTCGGAGAGAGCCGCCAACGCCATTTTGCTGGGGGCGCTTGCTGCATCGGAAGTTTTGCCCTTCCCAACCGATGCTTTTCGAAAAGCCATTGAGCATTACGGTGTCGCCGTCAACTTCAACCTTCGCGCCTTTGAGTTCGGGCTGAAATATCGCGAGTGGTCCGACAAACTCAACCAATTTGCCGATGAACCAGCGAGTGAGTGGGAACAAATTCCCGAACCCAACTTGCCCGAAGCGGTGCTCAGGAAAATGGAAGCGCTGAGTTTGGACGACGAACTGGCGATGACCTTGCGCTACGCAGCCCACTGGCTTTGCCACTACCAAGATGCCCGATACTTCGCCAGATACCTTGATTGCATCCAAGCCATTTGCGAACGAGACCGAGAACGCAGTTCAAATTTGCTTGTCACCAAAGAAGTGGCGCGAATTTTGGCACTGCGAATGGCTTACGAGGACGCTATCAGGGTAGCCCAACTGAAAACGCAAAGGCAAAGGTTTGCAAGGTTGAGACGGGAGCACCATATCGGCGATGATGTCGTATATCGGGTCGTTGATTTCTTCAGCCCCGATTGGGACGAGTTGACAGGTTTGCTGCCAGTGAAAGGGGCAAGGGACAGGGGACAGGAAGCAACAAAAGCCCTGACCGCAGCCACTGACCTCCAGTCCCTCTCGGAATTTGATGACCTGCCATCTTTGCCCTCGCAGGTTGAAGAGTTGAAGAGACCGGCAGTTCAAATGAAGTTGGAGACGACTTCCTTGCTCGGCTTCCTGACGCTCAAGGCTTTGTCGCTTCTCAAGCCCTTGCGTCCATACTCCCGAAGGTTCAAAAGCGAATGGGAAGCGATTACGGAGTGGCTCTCGGCAGTTGACTGGGCTTTGAGTGAAGATTACGACCTCGCTTTCCTTGTCGCTCGCAGCGGTGAGATGGTCAGGGGCTATGGGCGAACTCGGCGGAAAACTTTGAGCGCGTGGCGGACCTTCATCGCATTTTTGAGAGCGCTGCGCCGACGCGGGACGCCGATGAACGAAATCGTTTCGCTGGGTGAGCAATTTTTGGAGTTGGCGATGAGCGGACCTCAGGGTCCAGAAAAAGCGTGGCAATTCGCCAAAGAGCAACTTGCCCGAATGTCGGGTTGAGCCCCATTTAGCGGGCTCAAATTTTTGCCGCATAATTTTCCGAGCAAACTCGCCTGCCAAATCGCTTGATGACCGGGTTAACGGAAAGGGGAAAGGATGGCGATGAAGTGGCTCAGGTTGCTGACCATTTTGACGATGGCGCTTTTTGCGGCTGTCTGGGCTTCAACACAGCAACCGTCAATCCCAGAACCTTTGGCAAAAATCAAAGCCAAGTATGTGGGCAGCAAAATCTGCTTTGATTGCCACATCGATGTCGCAAAAGTTTGGGCTCAAGTCCCGCACAGCCAATGGATGCTTGACGAAAAATTGCCCGAACATTTGCGGGGTTGCGAAGCCTGTCATGGTCCGGGCAGTCTGCATGTCGTTCAACGCCCGGGTAACATCGTCGCGTGGAGCAAATTGAGCATCGCCGAACAAAACACCATTTGCCTTCAATGCCACAAGGTTGTCACCGCTGAAAAATGGCTCGCATCACCTCACGGTTCAGGCAAGCAATTTGCTCCGTCTTGCACCGCCTGTCACGAAGTCCACAAACCTACTGACAGGCATTGGATGCTGAGAGCAAGGGCTTATGACTTGTGCGTGAAATGCCACAGCGAGATCGTTGCGAGGTCAAAGGTCGGTCAACATCATTCGGTTTCGGGTCAAGCAGGGAAATGTGCCGCTTGCCATGACGCTCACGACGGCTCTATCCCCGGAATGCTGAAAGCGCCTCTGATGGAACTTTGCAAACGATGCCACAGGCTCGAAGATGTCAAGCCCGCTGACCACACCCCTGAGTTCGTAAAGGAGCATGGCAAGAAGTTCAAGCCAACAAACAGGCGTTGCATCTCTTGTCACGGTCGCAACGGTTGCCAAGAGTGTCACGGGATTGAAATGCCTCACCCTCAAGGGTTCGCTGTAAAGCACGGTGAACCTGCATCAAGTCGCCCTCAAGTTTGCAGTCGCTGCCACCAGCGAAGTTATTGCAGCAAATGTCACGAGAGCGCACCACCAAGTTCGCATGAGGCTGAAGACTACGCAACGAAAGGGCACGGTGAGGAGTATCAGAAGCGAACCGCAAATTACTGCGCCCTCTGCCACGAACGCTCCTTCTGCGCCCAATGCCACCGCGGCAAACCCGAACTGCTGCAAACGCTCCCCGAGTGAGTTTTCGAGTTGATGGACAAGCGGAGGCGCATTAAGACCTTCCTCGCACAAGAGACATTCTTGACAATTTGGTGACGCAAAAAATGGACTGGTTAGAGCGAAGACCGTTGGCTGTCGTCAGTGCGGCGTTTGTGGCGGGTGCGTTGATTGAAGCGGCATTGCCGGAAAAACCCTTCATCGCTGCCGCTTCGTTCCTTTTGGGTGTCTTCTCGTTAGTTTGTGCTGCCTTCATGGCACGACAAAGGCTCTTTTGGATGGCGCTTTGCGCCCTCATGTTCGGTTTCTCCCTCACCCGCTTCAGGTTGCCCTCCATGCCCCAAAACCTTGAGCCACCTTTTGAAGGCATTATAGTCGCCTCGCCGCTTCCGGTTAGTGGCGGTTATCGACTGCTTTTGCGAGTCGGAGATGCCTTCGCTCAGTTGACCGTCAACTCCGATAATTCCCCACGCTGGCAAATTGGCGATTTAGTCTTGGTGAAAAACTGCTGGGTGAGGTTGACGGATTGGCGACGGCATCGGTTTCAACGAATTTTCTGGGTTGGGCGGACAGACGAGGAGGCGATTGAGTGGTTGGGTAACAAAGCCGATGTCCATACGCTGTCAAGGTGGCGGGAGAGGTGGCGAAAGTTAGTTTTTGAACGATGGCAAAAGTCACTTCCAGAACGGGAACGCACCTTCACCATTTCATCCCTCGCGAGCATCGTTTTTGGGATGAGAACTACTGCAATTAGCGAAGTAGACGAAAGGGCATTTGCTCGCTCTGGACTGGCTCATCTGTTCGTGCCCTCAGGCTCGCAAGTTACGCTCTTGATGGGCTTGGCTTGGTTGGGAAATCGAGTTTTCAACTTGCCACCTTTCCCCCTTTTGATTTTGTTGCTGGGATTTTACCTGCCCTTGACAAGAGGTGAGCCGAGCATTTACCGTGCGGTTCTGATGGGAATTTACGCTTTCGCGGGTTGGAGATGGTGGCGGGATGTTGACTGGCAAACGGCGCTGTGGCTCAGTTCGGCAATTTTGGTCGCAACCGCTCCCGAAATGCTCCACGATGCTGGCTTCCAACTCTCTTACGCAGCCACTTTCGGTTTGATTTACGCTTCGCCTTTGCTTTTGCGTTTCCTTCGTTGGTTGCCCGAATGGCTTCGGTTTCCCGTCGCCGCAACTTTGAGTGCCCAGATTTTCCTGACACCTGTCTTGGCTCATTACTTCGGTCGCATAAGCCTCATAGCGCCTTTAGCCAACTTTTGCGCGGTCATCCCCGCGTCTTTCGCGCTGACTCTCGGTTTCGTCTCAGCATTGCTTTCAACGATTTCGCCGCTCCTTGCCATGCCCATCAGTTTCGTGGCAGGTGAATTGGCGAAACTCGTCGTTTTGATGGCTCATTGGTTCGCTGCACCGTCGTGGGCAAGCATTTATGTTCGCCGCTTCTCGGGATGGGAAACTTTGTTAGCATCAGCGCTCTTGACAGCATTGGTAGCGTGGATGAAGCGAGAGGGGAAGGAACGGGATGAAAGCGTCCTGCGTAATTTGTAGTGCGTGATAAATTCGCCCCCATCTCATCGTCCCGAAAGTTTGGCTTGGTGGAAAAATCTTGCGCACTTTCACGCTTGCCCCTTCACGCCCGCAAAGTTCTGACATCGCCGCGCCGAACGGTTACGCCGATTTGGTCAAGGAACTCAAGGAGCGGGATGGCATACTTGCGGGTGGTGTTGATGGCTTCTCGGAACTGTGACGCTGTGAAACTTCCGTTCCGCTCGCACAATTGACGGGCAACTTGTTTCGCTTGCTCAATGGCACTGGGATGGAAAACGAACTCGGCGACCTTGACCAATTTGCCCTGCTCAACGAGCAAAGCGAGTAAGTCCGATGCTTGCTCTCGGTCGGGAAACTCCGAAAGAAGTTCGTCAAGGTCTGGCGGTGCAAAACCCGACGCTTTGACCCGCTGCTCCATCCTTTGAGCCCAAACTCGATGCTCTTCGCTCAGTTGGACTTCATGCGAAGGAAGCCTGACTGCTTCCCTGTCAATGACGATTTCCCCCGCCTGAGCGAACAACTGAAGCAACTGCTCAAAAATTTCCGCTGGCGCTCCAACGGCGACTCTCAACTGCTCCTTCAGCATCCCGCGCCTCAAGGGGCGTTCGGCATGGTAGCGACTCAATTGGGCAACTATTTCATTGCGAAGCCTATTGACAAAATCAGCGTGAACGATTGTTTGGTTGTCCAGCGGGATGGCGAGACCTGCAGCAACGAGTTCGTCAAGAATTTGGCGGGCTTGTTCGGTTGAGACGAAAAGCCTTTTGGCAACTTCGCTTGATGAGAGCCCTTTCTCGCTTTCTGACAGCAAGGTCGCAGCGTAATCGCTTTGGCTTTGGGCTTTTCGCTCCAAATGCCGAATTTCTGAAGCGATGCGCCTTCTCTTTCGTTGTGGCGGCACAGGCTCAATAACTTGCCCGCCGCCTATTGTGACCATCGGCGAGTAAGTCCTGATGACGAACAAATCGCCCCAAGCGCAAGCGATGGGCTCTTCAAGCCTAACCTCAGCGAAAATTTCTTCGCCCAAATCAACCTCGTCCCTGTCAAGGAAGAAGATGCGCCCAATCCGCTCTGCCGTCCCGAGGTGAAACCGTATGGGCGAACCGTGACGCAAACTCGGAACTGAAACGGAGCGGTGGAAAGCTGTTTCGGGAAGCAATTTCAGGCGCACATCAATTCTGTCCGTAGCCACCATCGTTCCCGGTTGAACCACGACATCGCCGCGCTCAACGATTTCCCTCTCAATGCCGCTCAAGTTCATCGCCGCCCTCTGACCCGCCACAGCGACTTCAACGGGCTTGCCGTAGGTGTGGAGTGACCGGACGCGAGTAAAAAGCCCTTTTGGCATCACTTCAACTTCGTCGCCGACACGGACAATCCCGGAGAAAATTGCGCCGCGAACAATCGTCCCGAAACCTGCCTTGACAAAAGCGTCATCAATGGGCAACCTGAACGGACGGGTCGTATCTTTCGGTGGCACTTCCTGAGCAACTGCGTCCATGAGTTTGAGCAACTCGTCAAGCCCTTCACCCGTGACGGAAGAAACCGCAACCATCGGAGCGCCTTCGAGGAAAGTCCCTTTGACCTTTTCGGCGATATCTTCTTTCACGAGGGCTAGCCAATCTTCGTCAACCAAATCCTGCTTCGTTATGACGATGATGCCCCGCTTCGCGTTGAGCAATTGGAGGATTTGCAGGTGCTCAATTGTTTGAGGCATCACGCCCTCATCGGCAGCGACGACGAACAAAACCATGTCAACTTCGGAAGCGCCAGCCAACATGTTGTGGACGAAGCGTTCGTGACCCGGGACATCAACGATGCCAGCGACGACCCCGCTGGGCAAAGTCAAGTGAGCAAAACCGAGGTCAATGGACATGCCCCGCTCCCGCTCTTCAGGGTGTCGGTCAGTCTCAATTCCTGTCAGAGCCCGAATGAGTGCTGTCTTGCCGTGATCAACATGACCTGCCGTCCCGACAATGATGTGCTTGGCAGCCATCTTTCAACCCCCAGCGAAAATTTTAGGGCATGTCGTAGCACCTTTAGCCACTCATGCCCTCGAAAGGGCGCTAAAATGTCAGGCGGTAGGGAGGCGATTAAGATGAGACGGCGACTTTTGATTTTGACCGTCGCTTCATTTTTGGCGATAGCGGCAGCGGCCTTTGTCAGGGTCAATTTCTTCCAACCGAGCCCAACTTTGGACGACGAAACTCTTTGGAGCAAGGCTTTGGAGCACGCTCAACTTGGAGAGAGCGTTCGTGCCTTGCAAATCGTCCGACAAATTCGCGACCCAGACACTCGCGAGGCGGCATTGCAGTGCGTCATTGATGCCTTGATAGAGCGAGGCGATTTTCAAATTGCACTTCAAGCCATCCGCTCCCTTCCCGACCCTTACTTGCGCATCTTGTCCCTTGCCCAAATTGCCCAATCGGGCAAACTGCTTGGACATGAACTGAAAGCGCTGGCAGAGGAAGCCGAACAAAACGCCAAGCAAGTTAGAAACCCTTACCAGCGCAAGTTCGCTTTAGAAACGGTTTGCCGAATTTGGATGGACTTGGGCGAGATTGAGAGGGCTTGGGAACTTGCCCAGAAAATTGAAAAGTCGCAGCGCCTTCACGCTTTGATAGGCGAATTCGCCGTCCTGTTCGCAAAGCAAGGCGATGTCCAAAGGGCTTTGAGTGTCGCCAGCCAGTTGCCCGATAAATGGGCGCAAGAGAGCGAGGAAGCGGGAGGGCTTCCCTTCCCACCCCAATTTGGGATTGGCTCAAGTTTAGACAAATTGCTGACTACCCGTCAGGAGGTCTTGAAAGCGGTCGCTGAGGAGTTGGCAAAGCAAGGCAAGTTTGATGAAGCGATGGAAATTGCCAAAAGCCTTGAAAACGAGGCTGTCCGAACCGAATTTCTGGAGAAACTTGTGGATGCTCGCGAACGCATCGGTATGTCGCCTGCAGTGACGAAGGCTGCCGAGAAAACTTTGCAGTTCGCTAAAGACTTAGAGCGACGATTGGGTGCTTATGGGCTACTCAAGCCATTGACTCAACCCCTTGAGCAAGCGGTCAACTTGAGCAAGGAATTGAACGCAGCGAGGAAGTTACCCGACGATTGGCTGAAAGTCACGCGTCTGTCGCAAATCGCAATGCGTTTAGCCTACCAAGACCGAAAGAAGGAAGCCAAAGCCGTCCTGTCCGAGGCTACGGCGTGCATCGACAAAATCAAGTCACCACAAGCAAAATTGAGCGCCCTTAGGGAAGTAGCCAAGTGTTGGCGGTTCTTGGGCGAATACGAAATGGCGGAAAAGTTGGAGAGGGAACACTGGAAGTTGTGGAGGCGTTGGCTGGAAGTGATGGGCACGAAATTGCGGATGGAAACCAAGCCGAAACGGTGACGGGATGTGGTTTTGCCGAAGCCTTTAGTGCCAAGCAAATTTGTCAAGCGTCTCAATCGGTTCGCCATCTCGGTCAAGTTGCGTAACGGTCAACTTGTGACAGCACACTTGCCCAATTCCGGTCGGCTGCATGAGGTCTTGAAGGCAGGCAACAAGTTCTGGCTTGCCCACCGACCAAACCTAAATCGGAGGACCGAGTTTGATGCTGTTTTGGCTAAAGACGGGAATGCTTTGGTCAGCGTGGATGCTCGGCTGCCACCCAAGTTGCTGCTTGAAGGGATTAAAGCGGGCATCGTTCGCCAGTTCGGAGAAGTTGTGGGCGTGAGGGCGGAAATTCCCTTCGGCAACCACAGACTTGACCTTCAACTTCGCAACTCGTCGTCGCAAGTTTGGTGGGTTGAGACGAAATCGGTGACCCTTGTTTCGGATGGAGTCGCTTTGTTTCCTGACGCACCGACAATTCGCGGTCAGGGACACCTTAGGTTGCTGGGTGAGTTGGCTCAAAATGGTGAATTGGCTGCGGTCGTTTTCGTGGTTCAGAGAGAGGACGCAAAAATTTTCGTTCCCAACGAATCTGCTGACCCAGAATTCGCTCGAATTTTGAGAGAGGTTGCTCGTGCGGGTGTCCGTGTGCTTGCTTACAAATGCACCGTGACCTTCACGCACCTGCAAATTTCCCAGCAAATTCCCGTTCGGCTTGACTGAATGCTTTACGGTGCTGTCCGAACTTCAATGCCTAACTTTTGTGCCAATTCTTTCGCCCGTTCATCCAAAAAGACTGCAACGAAAAGCAAGTGCGGTTTGACGCCTTTGAGTCTCTCGTAAAGTTGACCGATGCGGTAAAAGGCAGCGATTTCGCCACGAGTGGCGCTGGAAGAAATTTGAACGAGGATGTGTTCGTCATCGTGGATGGCGACATCAACTTCTATCCAGTCTGGGCGACCGAAGACGAAGCCTTCTTCGTCCCACCAACGCCACTTCTCAACCTTCAAACCCAACCGCTCTGCCACAATGGCTTCCAAACCTTGCCGAAAGGCTTCTTCCGCAAGATAACCCCAGCGAGCGCCGACAGCGGAAAGGGTTCGCCCCATCTTGGCAACTTCTTCGGTGAGCCGCTGCTGTTGTTCAATCAAACTGCGGATAGCACTCGTGTGCTCTTGTAGGATTTGGCTGTGCCTTTCTATCGTGCGACTGTGCTCTTGCAGAATTTGGCTATGTCTCTCTATCGTGCGACTTTGCTCCTGCAGGATTTGGCTGTGCCTTTCTATCGTGCGACTGTGCTCCTGTATGATGCGACTGTGCTCCTGCAAGGTGCGGGTGTGTTCTTCAAGGATGCGGCTGTGTTCCCTTAAGGTGAGAGTGTGTTCTTGCAAGATACGGCTGTGCTCCCTTAAGGTGCGAGTTTGTTCTTCAAGGATGCGACTGTGCTCTTCTTGGCGCCGGATGATTTCTCGGATGGAAGACAAAATCTCCTGAAACTCGTCTCGTCGTGCGAAAACTTCCGCCAAGATGCCAATTAGTTGGTAGCGGGCTTCAGGGTGCTCCTGAAGCAGCCTCGGCAACTCCTTCACCATCAATGCCAGCAACTCTTCTCGTTCCATCTTCGTTCACCGCCACAATTATAGCCTGAACGCTTGGCAAGAAGAGAGTGAAAGGTGGCAGAAGGCGACAAAGAAGCCCAAAATCTTTGTGACAAAACTGTCCACCGCTTCTTGCTGACGAAAGTCTGTTGTGCGAAAACTTCCGCCAAGATGCTGGTTGGTAACGGGCTTTAAGGCGTTCCCAAAGCGAAAGCCTTAACTCTTGAGGCAAAGCCATACTGTGGCAAATTCCGCGCTGGAACGAACGCTAAGACGGTAACGAACTCTGCAGTGGAGCGACCAGAGCGATTCGTTTTTAGCGATGAGAGAGGCATAGGATTACTCTGTCCCAATCGTCCAACGGCGTTTTCCATCGTCAACGAGTGCAAAGGACTTGAAACGCAGACCTTTTATTGTTGCCACTTTCGCTCCCGGCTTCTTTAATGCGACGGTGATTATTCGCTTCCCAGCGCAAGGCACTCGAACCAAAATTGCCGTCTCGTTCTGTTCAACGGTTATGGGCTTCTCAAGGCTCTCACCGATGCGATACGGTCTCAGGACAGTCAAGACGAACACCTGTTCGCGAGGGGTCGTTGTGCTTGCCTCAACATGCCACTGGGTTGGGAAAGTCCGACCGCCCATAAAGTCAATATCGGGAGAAGGTTCGTAACCGCTCCATTGCTCGAAGCGAAGCGGTTCTGGTGCGATGTAGTGAACGAACAAACCAGCCCGTTCGCTTTGGAGGGTTAACATCTGCGATGGCTCGTCAACAGCAAACTCTTTCAAGGCATGCAGCATCCATTGGAAGGTGCTCGGCTTTGAAGCGATAACTTCGTCGGCGATGACGATAACATCGGGCTTGACGAAAACGATGTGTCGGACGAAACGCTTCAACTTGCCTTCGTAAGCCTCTGTAGCGTCGCCAGCCACATAATCAACGCTGCCTTTGAACTCCCACGCGATGATTTTCCCGAAGGGGTCAGGCGAATGGGGCTTTTGCCCCTCACCATTGACTAACAAAGCGTTGTGTGCTTTCGTGCTCCAACACCATTGAGTGTGGAATGGGCTACCATGCCAATCCCGATAGACACAGTTGACCAACAGCGCATCGCCGTAAGCGTTCAGCGTGAAAGAGTTGTGCGGGTCGTGACCGTGACTTTGCCGACCGAAAGGGCTTGACTTGAACCGAATTTGAACATTGTCGCCGGAGTTCAAAAGCGTAGTGTTCAAAATGGCAACACCGATGCCCCGGAAAACTTTTGAGGTAGGTAAGTCGGTGGGAGGCTTTGGTTTCATCGGTTTCAACCTGCCATAGACAAGCCTCATGACCGGGTCGTTGGTCGTCAATTTCATCCCCCATTGCTCAGCCCACCAAGCCAAGTATGGGTTTTGGGTCTTAGCAGCGAAATAGGGCACGAACGACCAACCTGAGGATGGGCGTGAATGGGACAGGTCACCGAACCCCATGTCAGGCGAACCGGGTGGGGCAGTGTAAAGGGCATAATTGCCCACATTGGCAAAGAAAGGTTTGCGGAAACTGTCAATGCCCAAAGCCTTTTCGGCAACTTCTGCCCACCAAACAAACTTGCTCATGTATCCCGCCCAGTAACTCAGACCTTCGTGCCAACCGCCGTCATCGTCGCTCCAGACAGGGTAGGCTGCGAAGAATTTGTTGACAGCGTAGTCAAGCCAAATTTCGGCTTCGGGGATTTCGCCGAAGAAAGCGATAGCGCACTCAGCGAGTTTATGCCAAGTCCGATTGCCGTGACTGTTGTATGGTTCGTTCAAGTGACCGTTGCCTTCCCTGACTTCTCCGCTTCGCCACGCGTCCAAAGCCCGTCGCCTCATCACTTGACGAACTTTTTCCCGCTCCGCTTCGGTGAGGGTATCATAAGCCCAGTCGTATGCTCGCGGCAAACGGTGAAGCATCGGTTTTGCAGCTTCGCAGTTCAGTGCAAAGTTTGTTGGACCATCTGGGTCCCAAGAGGCAAGGTGCAAAATCCATTTGCGAGCGGCTTCACCGAAGCGCTTTTCGCCAGTCAGTAAGTAAGCGAGGGCGAGGGTTTCCGCCTCCATGCATGCCTTCAAAGTTTGCTCGCGATTGGGCCACCAATACTTGCGGGTTTGAGGGTCACGGATGGAGCCTTTCACTGACGGTTCAGGAGTCGGTTCGCTTTTGAGCAACTTCTCTGCCTCACGAAGCAACGGTTCAAAAACCCTTTGACCTTCCCCTTTCACCCACTGGCGCAACTTCGGAATTTCTTCGGGACGGAAGAACAGGCGAGGATGTTCCTTCGGGATTCGGCGCTTCAATTCGTCCATAGTCGGCTTCGGGAAAATCACGGCATCGGCAGGGACTGTGAAGCGTCGGGTGCGGCTCCATTCCGAAGTGCTCCCGTCTTTTCGGACGACCCGATAACGCCAAAAATAAGTGCCCGGCTTTAACGGTTCGTGGTGAGTGTAAACGCACCAGCGGGTTTCAACGGTCACAGCGTTGCTGAAATCAGGTTTGGTCGCCCATTGGATTATGTAGCCGATGGCATCGCGGTCGTGAATCCAAGTCAACGAAGGTGGGTTGACAGAAACTCTACTACCGTTTGGAGGNCGATAGCCCCATTCGCTCGGTCTGGGTTCACGGTCAGGAGGCACCAAGTTCGCTACCCCCACCACTGCGAACATCAAGAAGGCAACCAGC
>JGI20130J15133_1003016_pt1 | contig 11912 bp, 24 predicted proteins | sample WasSprMetagenome_FD_15133 | JGI IMG/M metagenome (IMG submission 15133) | reverse complement strand
CTCAAGATGTGGGGTTCCTGGGGTGTCCCTGAACGCCCCCAAGCCCGATGAGAACCCGAGCGGGATGCAGGGGAAAAGAGATGATGTGATGAAAAACATCAAGTTATATAAACTTATATGAGAGCTGAACCCCAATGATAATATGCCCTAAATGTGGAAAACATATTCCATTGAAGATAGATCGCGACACCACAATAAACTGTCCAGGTTGCGGTAAAGCATTATCAATACACTTCAAGGAAGATCCAAATCCATTTAAGATCGTTGGATGCCCTAAATGTGGAAACCTCCAAGTAGTCAAGGCTAGGAAGACGTTTAAATGCAGATACTGTGGGTATACAACGCAAATGCATAAACTCAAAGTGTATGCTTCAGCGGAAAACAGTCGAAAAGCAAGAGAGAAAATCCTAGCAATCAAAAATAAAGTTTAATGTTTAATTTTCTCTATGACTAGTCTATTCTCTTCTATTCTGATTTTCACTGGCTCCTTGTCTGTGAAGGGGAATTTCGGGTTTCTCCCCAGGCTTGCTGGTACACGTATGATGTATTGATTGCTTCCAGTNCCCCTCCTATACTTGTAGACTCTNCCAATATCTTCATCCACGTACTCTNCATACTCAACTTTCATGGGCTTCACAATCTATATTATGCGAAACCTTTATATAAAAGTTTTATGTTAAACTTATATGGTGAAGTTTCATGGGAATGTTAATGGAGAAGGAGGCTGAGAAGCAGTGTTGAAGGGAATTGGAGTTGTAAGATGGGTTAGGGGGAAGAAGAGGTACACCATCATACTCCCAGTAGAAGTATGTCAGGATAGCTGCTTCCCATTCAGATATGGAGACAAAGTCCTAGTAGAAATAGACAACAAAAATAAATCACTAATCATAACCAAATGGCAAGGTGAATGAATTTGATTTACATTCACTGCAACTTTTGGAAGCCTGAAAAGGGATATATTGGGAATGATAGGGGATGCTGGAACTGTTACTACAGGTTCATAAGTATATGTATGCTTCCACTCCTAAACCCAGAGATCGATGAAGTTGAAGTAAGGTTTGGAGACAAAGTTGTAAGGAAGGTTAATTTGGAGGTGAATGTGAGATGATGTTTAAGTTGAAGTGTGGAGAGAGGTGAATGAAGAATGAGTAAAAGGATTCTATATAGGATTTATGCACGTGATTTAGCTCGCCTGGATGGTTTAGTTAAATCCTATGATATATGTCTAATTCACCCTAAGCTTAATTGGCTTGGGAGAATTGCCCTACATCTTCCGACAACTTTCCTCAAGGCTCTAATGCTAACATTTATATTGTATGTGACTGACAAGATAGTTGGAGAGGATAAACTACTTGTGGAGGTTGAATTTTAATGGATGAAGATATTCCGCTTGAAAGCTACATTACAGTTAAACGGATTGCATGGAGTTCATGGCATAACCCTGAAATCTGTGGGACGATGAAGGTGTATGTTTGCAGGCTATGTGGATGTAAATTTGGAAGTCTAAATGATGCTAGAAACCATCTTAAAGCAATACATTGGAGGCAGATAAAATATGGCGTTTCATAGCTTCTCCATTATTTTTCCTTTCCTACTTTTTACGGTTCCCCCTTTACATGTTGCAGACCCATATAGGTTCTGCAACCTTCAAGAGGACATCCCAACCCACGTGAAACATAGCGTGGGTGGCTCGGCTTCCAGAGCCCTATACCCTATAGGTTGGGCTCAAAATCTTCTAATAAGAAATATGCATATAAACTTTATGGAGGTGGACATATTTTATGGTTGAAATGAGCAATGAGGAATATTTAAGGCAGAATGAGGAGGCATCGAAGCTATGTGAAAGGCTGGTTCGGGAAGCCAGCAAAAGAAATATTCACCCAATAATACTATTCAGCCACCTATACATTCTAACACAATCCTACGAGAAGCTGCTCATCGAGGAAGGTATGCTTTCAGAGGAAGAAGTTTCAATGATAAAGGAGAAAGCTGAAGAAGCAGTTGAGCAGACAACGCGGAAACGAAAATAAACTTATATTAGTGGAAAATTAATTGTTAGAATAGGTGAAAAAAGGGATGATTGAAATTAAAGGTTGGACTAGGACAATCATATTAGGGCTAGGGGGATTTGCTGGAGTCCTAATTACTGCTGGTATAATACACTATGCAAAGAAGAAGGGCTGGATAGCTACTGACTAAAAACCTATTTCAATATTTTTCCACCGAAGTATATGATTGAACCGACGAGTAATGGGGCTAAACCCATCAAGTTAACTGGTATTCCTCTTTGAATGGTTAAGCTTCTTAAAGCTTCTTGAATGTTTGTTGCTTTACATGCCACTGTAACATTATCGTTTCCAGCGAAAATCAATCCAACAATCATGTTATCCAATGTAACTAAAGTTGATCCAGAATCGCCGCCTTTAGCCATTGCAGTTGTCACTATACAATCCTCAAACAATGCATACTCCATCCCCTCATACCCGTAAACCTTCACTGAGACATGATCGTCAATTATTGAGCCATAGGTTAAACCTGTACTTCTACCATATTTTTTCAGATTCATTCCCACAGTTGGAGTTGCAATTCCATTTATCTTTCCAATTTCCATTATCTCGTTTGGTGATGCTGGAGCTGTTGGGGTGGCAAGTGCAATGTCCACTTTGTTCAAGCTTGGCGGAGGCTTAATTTCAATGTATCCGTCAATGTAGCCTACAACGTCATCTGGGATTCTTCCACCATCAAGTGGAGCTGGATTGAGTATCGGCGTTCCAGGAGGCCCATAGAATACATGTCTATTACTTAAAAGCATAATTCTACCATCTGCCAGAACTATTGCATAGGATAATGTTCCAGCCCCTATCTTTGGCGAGCCAACGCTTATTCCACCGACCAATGGTCTAACCCTTTGAAGCGTGTATAGTCTTCCAATAACTTTGACTTCAACGTCATATCCAAGTATNGTTTCAGGAACCATGTATGCATAGCTCCAATCCTCAACATACACCCTTATGCTTCCCCCACTTCCCACGCCTACAATTCCAGGTTGCATTAGAAACTTCTGCGATAGAATGTTCACTACCTCATGTGATTCCACGCTCACTGCAAATCACCTCTCATAGCTTCATCAGTTTGCCAATGACTCTCGTTATGCAACGATACCCCATGAAGGTTGCTGGAATTTTCCTTGCATCCTCTTCTGTTTCAACGTAGAATATAATGTTATATCCATCGTGGCTGACTGCAACTATACCTTTCATTGGGAGAAACTTCATCCTAGCCGTTTCAGTTGCAGCTTCTATGCTCCTCACTTCTTAGTCACCAGTTTAACGATGTATGGGGACATGTATAGTATGAATATTCCACCTATCAACGTTGCGTAAACCCAGCTTGGAACTGATGCAATTGCATTCCATATTCCAATTCCAATCATCGTTATCCCGAACAATCCAAGTATTGCTGGTAGCCATGCAATTAATGCTGCCCATGTGAATGGGCTTCCCATAATATATATTGATATTTCATCATCCTTTATGCTCATGTAGAGAACTTTTGCATTGAACTCTTCTTTTAAGTCACTCTTCAATTTCTCAGCCAATTCACTTGCCTTCTCAGCTGGTATGGGTGAAGTTTTAACTATCACCAAGTATTCCTTCCCCTTCTCGGCTTCAGCCATGGTTTCCAAGTCTACCCTTACATATTTCCTGTATTTTGGCATTTTCCCATAGCTGTATAGTAGCATTTTCTCACCTCCTAGCCAATACAGCTATGAACGTCAATCCAACCAATCCTGCCAATGCATACCACCATATCTGTGGAGGCTGTGTTGGATAGTGCTGTTCTGTTGGGGCATCGATGTCAAGGTATATTGTGAATTTGCATCCCCTCTCATATGGCACTAGAACCGTACTCCATATTACTGCCTCAAATATGTTTCTCCCAACAGTTATCACGTCCAATGCATCATACTCCTTCCAGTCGGTCGGCCTCAGTGGCAGTGTGAACTTCTCCTTCCCATTCACCTTCAAAGTGAACCAAATGTTCTGCTCATATTGAACCCATGCAGGCCAAACTGTATCTATCTTCACACTTATCCTTGCATATGTCGGCTTCCTCCTGAATATTCCGCCAACGTCTACTGCTACGCTTGCACTGTTTTGGCTCCAGAACATCGGTAGCCTGAGCTCATGATCCATGAATACGGGTAGGCTTTCAAGCGTTTTAACGGACAATTTTCCTCCCCCCATACATTGTCATGAATGTTCCAACAATTATTGCTGAGGCTGAGGTTACAAGTTCAGCTTTCAATTCAATTGGCATCCATGCTGTTACAGTTACAGTTTTCTCTGCGAGGGAGGCTGCATATATTCCGTAGCCCCCGAACACTGCCTTCACATAATATGTTCCAGCAGTTATGCCTGATGGTATGGTGTATGTTACACTGTAGCTTCCATCACTTCCGGTTGTCACTGAGGCAATCTTCGTGGAGGGTTCACGCCAATATATGTCTACGGTCATTCCACCTAGCCCTGCTCCAGTATCCGTTCTAGTGAGCTTCCCAGTTATAGTTATCTTTGAGCCTGGAGTAACCTTTACGGGTGAAACTGAAATGGTTAAAGCTGTCTCTACACCTATCGTTATGGTGTAGTCGCTGTATACTCCTGAGCAGTACACGTATTTTGGGTATTCACTATCCTTAGGCCCATTGTAGTCTACAATGTAGTATCCATCGTTGAACTGCACTCTAATGGTATGCTTCCCCATACTTGCACTGCTCGGTATTGTTGCACTAATGTTGAAGTTTCCATTTACATCCCCATTTCCACTGGCAATTACAGTTCCATCGAACAGTATGCTTATATAGGGGTATTGAGGCCACCACTGATATCCCCCCTCCATTCCATACACTTTTCCTGCAACTGTGAAGCTCTGCCCAGCTTTACCTGTACTTGGAGGGGGAGTTGTGATGCTGAGCGATGGGCTGTATGCTTGGAGAACTGATACGGCAACCTCTCTACTCTGGCTTGGGAAATATGACATTTTATTTTTTCACCAACATAATATTTTAGTTTCCACCAAAATAAATTTACCCCGACTGCCCCTCAAATGACAGATGTAGCCACGAATAGATGGGGGGAACTTGTGAACCGCCCCAATGGAGCCCTCGCCCTTCAGGGCGGGGAGGAGGTCAGCTTAGATAAAGCTAAATTTTTATATATTTCTTTCTACCAAGTAGAATTGGTGGAATTTTGAGTGAGTTGAAGAGTGTTAAGGTTAAGAGGCTCACCTATGAGGAGCTTATGAAGCTTAAGGGTGTTGAGATGCTTCGCAGGGGAAGATATATAACTATGGATGAGGTTATTAGGATGCTTTTGGAGGTGTATAGGAATGCCGAAAGGAGAGGCTGAAATCAATTATGATTTGATTCTTGAAGCTGCAAAGATGCTTAGGGATGGGAAGAAGGGGCCTGAGATTACGAGTCAACTTCACATTTCAAGTAGGGATCTCGCTGTGGCTAAGGAGCTTATGAATATGAGTGTGATAATGTTCGATGATGAGGGTGAACCATACTATACCATGCATGAAGTTGAACTTGAACCCCTCATTAGGGAGCTCAGGAAAGCTAAGTCTAGGAGGAAGCTTCCACCAGTAACTCAAAGCCCCGAGATGGAGGCTTTAACTCTTCAACGTCAAGGGGTTGCCAGGGCAAGCATTGATGCAACTGTTGAGGATAGGATTTCGAGGAGGGCTGTGGAGATGACTGAAGCCACATATAGGCTTGGGGATGCTGTTAGAATGCATTATGAGGATTACCTTGAGCATCTGGGTTTAAATCCACAGGAGGCTAGACCTGAACTCATAATTCCAGAAGTCTTCGAGAAGGCTAAGAAGTATGATAGGCTTGAGGAGAGGGTTGAGGAGCTTGAGAGACTTGTGTATGAGCTTCAGAGGATGACCGACCCACTGTATAGGCTTGAGAGATGCCTCGACATAGTTGCAGACTTTGCTGTTGCACGTGCAATATGCAAGAGGACTCTTGGAGTGGACATTGCAAGGACAAGTGTTGGAGACTTCTATGCAGACATGATAGCTACATATTTGACTGGTGCAGTTGAGGAAAACCCTACGGAGGGGGAGGGGAGATGAGCAATCAAACTCAACCTCCAGCTCAAGGGCAACCACCTCAACCTCCACCGCCACCTTCACCCCCACCGCAGAGGTCTGAGAGGGAGAGCTTGAGGGAGGAGATTAAGAGGAGGCTCTTATTTGGTGAGGAGGGGAAGGAGAAGTTGAGCCCATTCGAGTATATTCTACTCATTAGGGAGCTTAGGGCATTGGATCGTGAGGAGCGTGAAGAGGAGGAGCGTAGGAGGAGGGAATTGGAGGGTGGGAAGAATAGAAGTGTGGATTTGGAGGAATATTTGAGGAAGTTTGAGGAGCGGTTTGAGAAGAGGTTCAGCGAGTTCAGACAGGAAATGGAGAACATGCTCCTCAAGAAGAAGCTTGAGGAAGCTGAAGCAGAGTTGAAGAGGCTTAGGGAGGAGAGGCAGGCAATTGAGAAGAGCAAGGTTGAGGAGGAGATGCTCAGCAAGAAGGTTGAGGAGAAGATTCAGCCATATAAGGAGATGCTTAAAGACCTTCAAAGCACACTTGACTCGCTTAAATCAATGATCGATGAGAGGCTTAAATCAGTTCCACCTGAAAAGCGTGAAGAGGAGAAGAAGACAATTGAAAAGATTGTTTCAGATGCACTTGAAGAAATAAGCGATGATATGAAGGAGAAGATTAAGGAGACGATAAAGGCAACCGTCTTTGGAGCTGGAAGGGAGGAGAAGAGGGAGGAGCATGAAGAGGCAATAAAGCCCACTGGAGACTTAACCAAAGATGTAATTCAAATGATAGATAAGAACATAAGCCGTGCATTGAAGATAATGGAGGAATATGTGAAGACGAAGGGGCAGCCTCCACCCCCAAGGAGGGAGATAAAGAGGATGCTTGCTCCACAGCCAACGCCTCCCCCAGAGGGGAAGCCAGCTGAAGCTCCGCAGCCAGCTCAACCCACAATTACAATCCCACAGCCAGCTGAAACCACGGCTATAACTCCAAAACAGGAAGTGAAAATTGAAACGCCGAAGCCTGAAGCAAAACCAGTGCAAGAGCAACCTCCAAAACCAGAAGTTAAACCTGAACAGCAAAAACAAGAAGTGAAGGGGGAGGGAAAAAGTGAAGCTGGAACTGGAGGAAGTGAGGAAGAAGCTGGAGAAGGCTCTAAAGGCAAGAAATAAGGAGAAGGTTGTAAAGGGCTTCGTGAAATGGCTGCTCTCCAACGTAATAACATCCGAAAACATTGTTGAAGCAATACAAAACAATAGGGATCTAGCTGAACTCTTAAGGGAGAACTGCTACCTGGAAAACGATGTAATTAAACCACTAGCGAAAATGCTGATGAGAGTCTATTGGCCCGAAATAGAGGACGTAATATGCAACGTCCAAAAAATATATGAACTGCTACTCAAAATCGCCCCACAACACTCCGATGTAATATCAAGCGAAAAGGGAATCAACTACCTAAATGAGCAATGTGCAAAGCTATATGATTACCTATACAATTACACATGGAGTGAGGGCGAGTAGATTTGGATGAAATATCACTCATAATTTTTTCAGCAGTAATCAATGCCATAATGACTGGATTTGGAATTTATCTTGGCTTCCGCCTAGGAGTTCAAAAAACTGTTGATTTAATAATTGATAGGCTTCAGAAAAGGTATTTGGAGAGCNGTAATGCTAGGGAGCTTGTAGGTTTGGTTTCAAGTTTCTTTAGGAATATGAATGAGCTTATGGGGAGCAGTGAGGTTAAAACGCTAATATGTGATGTCTCTACACTTCTGAGGCAGCTGAGCACTCCGCCACCGAAGAGGAAGGTTAAGAAGTTGCAACAACAATAAAACTAAATCTTTATTTTTTTCCACTTTCATATTTACTTTTGGTAGAGTGTTATGTCGGAGTATATTTACGGCGTCAAATATACTTTCACAATATATCCCAAGACAATACCTGAACTTGTGGATTGGGTTAAAGAGCATCTTCCCCAAGGTGGAGAGCTACAGTTAGACTTATGCTATGAGGTTCCAGGGGTAAGTGGATGGTTCATTTTTGGTTCAGCCACATTGCATAGTAGTGATGGAGGGATACTTGAGGATGCAGTGAACATTTCAGGCGAGTTTTGGCATGTTGGCGACTTGACATTATACCTCTTGTGGTATGTGAATCAATACAAGAAAATTGGAGCTGTGAAGGTTAGATATCCAGTTTTGAAGGCATATATAACTGATGAGAAGGGGAATAGGCTTGAGGGAGTTGAAGTTGAAGTGAGGTTGAAGGATTGGCCTTGGGAGAGCTATCATGGATACACGGATGTAAATGGAGTTGCAATCATAGAAGTCCATGATGTGACAAGTCGGCTTAAAGTCTATGCGAGGAAGGCTGGATACGATGTGTATCCACTCTACACATTTATCGGTGAAACATCATCAATTCAGGAGAAGGGTGGAGACGTTGAAATTTCAGGTGTACTGCATTATACTGGAGCTCAGCCTCCACCCCCAGTTTACATAACGGTTACCGTTAGGGTTTTCCATGCATATACAAAGCAACCAATTAAGGGTGCAAATGTAGTTTTGGATTCAACTTCAAAGGTTACTGATGATAATGGTTTAGCAGTTTTCACGAATGTTCAGGGTGGTAGGGATGCATCCATAGTGGTTAAATGTCCAGGCTACAGGGACTATTCAACCAAAGTTTCACTTCCACAGGGGGATTGCGAGATAGGTGTAGGCTTAATTCCAATTTTGAATGTTAAGCTTGAACTTAAAGTTGACAGGACACTTATAACTGAAGGTGAAGAGGTAACTTTCACTGGAACTTTGAGGGTTAACGATCAACCATCAAAGGAGACTGTTGAATTGGTTGAGGTTCTGCCTGAGGGGAAGTATAGTTCAATATCGAAGTTTAGTGGAGACTTCACATACAAGTATAAGCCATCTAAGGGTATTCACACCTACGCCATTAACACTGTAATCTATAATACGCAGTACTGGAGCAACATTGTAACAGTTGATGTTAGGGAGGCAGGTGCACCTCCACCTACAGCCATAACGATAACTGTCGTTGTTAGGGATGCAAATACGCATCAGCCAATTCAGGATGCAAATGTAAGCATAGACTCATATTCCAAGCCAACTGACAGTAATGGTGTTGCAGAAATAATTCTCCCATCTCCAGGCACATATACGTTGACAGTCTCTAAATCTGGCTATAGGACTGCAACATGGAAGTTCAACTTCACAGGCAGCACGAAGATAACCGTCGACTTGATTTCGGAGAGGGCTCTGCCAACTGGCAATGTGAACGTCTACATCCACGTGTATGATGCATTGACCCATGAGCCAATTGAGGGGGCAACAGTGAAGCTCAATGGAGCATCAACCACAACTGGAAGTGATGGGACGGCTTCATTCACGAACATTGCAAGTGGAAGATATAGCTTGAGGGTTGAGAAGCAATGGTATATTCCAAGGTCAATGACAATTGAAGTTCCAGATAGAAGCATAGATGTAGATGTCAAAATGTATGGTGGATTGAAGCAAGGTGTACTTGCAGGTACAGCTGCAACATTAATTATTGCATTGGCTACGAGACCACGCAAGTAGCTGGTGGGAGCATGAAAAATGACTATGTGAAAGGTTTGAGGGAAGCATATATGCCATTGCTATTCGGCATAAGCCTACTATTATACTCATATTATGGAGACTTCAATCATTTGAGGAGGGCATTTGAAAATCTCCTCAAAGGCATGCTTCACTGAAAAATAAAATATATATTGGTCTGACCTTCCCTTTTTAGGGATTCCCCATATCTATTTGGGTTTACATGTTTCATTTGTGGGGCATTCAGGGGGGTCAGAGCTCCCCACATCTTTTGAATAGCCCTCTTTTCAATATTCAATACTGCTATTGTATCCCTATCACCTTCAAATCCACATCTACTACATTTCAGTTTTCTATACCCATTCTCCTTTAACTTTGAGTTGCATATTGGACATGTTGATGATGTTCCTTTAGGCTTTACAACAACTATAGGTATTCCATGTTTCTCAGCTTGCCAATCAATCCAATATGAAATCCTCCTATAACTTAAAATGATCATTTTAATTCTATGCTTCTTTGGAAGCTCTCTTAAGTTCTCTATTAGGTTTGTTAAATCTTCCCTTGCAACTACGTATTGGTATTGTTTAGCTAATGATACTATTTCATGTGATGTCTTCTTAGCCCAATCCTCAACAATATTCCTAGCCTTCCTATAAAAATACTTCATCCTCTTTAGTATTTTTCTTCTAGTCCAAGCTCTATACTTACCAAACGAATACTTTTCTTGAAGTCTTTCAGCAAGCAATTTGTAATGTAAAGCTCTCTCAACAACAGTCTTATACCTCAATTCAAGAGTACAATTCCCCAAAACTATACTCCTCTCATTTACATCAACAGCCAATACACCTCTAGGAACATATTTTGATGGTTTAGGAATCCTCTTAGCAACCATTAAGAACATTTCTCCATTTCTATAGATTAATCTAGCCTCCCTACTTGGATATTGATCATATCTCTTATCCCAACCAATAATTCTAAGCCTATATCCACCAAGAATTTCAACATAACCATCTTTTATTCTGTAACTATATTCATTTGTTAATAAGATTCCTGAAGCAAACACTTTAGGTATATTTCCTTTGTTTGGGTTATTAAGCCAAGACTTAGCAATTATGATGGCTTCTCTATAGCAGTTAGAAGCAATTTTAGATGGCAAAGCATATTTATTTTTTAGTATTTTATAGAGCAATTTATGTACCTTACTCAAAGTTAAAGCTTTATTCTCAATGATGGCTCTAATAGCATGGTTTAGACCATCTCTATACCTATTCATAAGATTTACAAGTTTCAAAAAAGAGTCCATGGACTCAGGCCTAACCTTCATCCTAACAGTTAAGGTTAGGAACCCCTCATTATCCTTCTTCATTTTATTCCACCCTATGCTTCTTCACATCTACCTTTTTACCGCAGCTTGGACAGTTTGCCCTCAATAGCCTTCCCTTATACTCCCATTCATAGGAGCATCTTGGACATTTCAGTCTTACCATAATAACACCCATAATAATCATAATACCAATGATCCATATAAATCTTTTATTCGATCATGACTAAAGAAAAGAATATATTGGTGGAAAAGCATATTTGTTATCGGTGAATTTGAATGGCCATGCGTGATATTGCGAGATATTATGGTTTGGAGCATATTGGGAAGGGGCTCCTCAAATTATCTGAGTATGCGGACAGCATTTGGGGTGAAGGTAAACCGATATACATGAGGCCAAGCTTCTACGTCTTCCTTGGAGCGAGCATTGTTGCACCTGTCATAGCCCTCTGGAGGAGGCTTAGCTGGAGTGCTAGGGAAGCAGTATACATCGTCGGAGGATACGTTTCAACGAAGGTTTGGGATTGGATTGAGGAGGCTGTGGGAGGTTTTTTTAAGACTGCCGCCGTAAAGGCGGCTCCAACTCCGACAACATATATTCCACCGAAGCCAGCGATAACTCAGGGGCAAGCGGGATCTGAGCTTCTCAGGAAAATTTAAGACAATCTTCGCATAAGCCCCTTCCTCTCGACGACGCGTATCTTGACTTCAACGTAGTCCCCTTCATATAGGTTTAGAAGTTGCCTTATAGTTCTAGGTATCCATATCCTATACTTTTTTTCCACTTGACATGTGAAGATTGGGCTCCATCCCTCCTCTTCAGGCATAATTACATTTTTGTGTAACAATCTTATAAATTTTGTTACACTTACATTTATTAC
>JGI20130J15133_1003008_pt1 | contig 11934 bp, 9 predicted proteins | sample WasSprMetagenome_FD_15133 | JGI IMG/M metagenome (IMG submission 15133) | reverse complement strand
AATTAATGAAGCCATCTCTTCTTCTGGATTAAACTCATCACTGAAATTTTTTATAACAAGCAAAAGAATATCCATATCAAATAAATTTTTGAAATATTCAGGAGGAAAACCTTCAGATTCAGGAAACCCTTTAAAATCATTTATTTCAAATTCAGGATAAACAACCTTTTTTGGCTTTATAATTTCAGTTATTTTTTCAAGTTTTTCATCTTTATAAATTCCAATTCCTATATTTGGTTTAAATGGGTCAAAAATTTCTGTTTCCTTTCCTGTAAGTTTTTTAAAAATATATGTCTTTCCACTTCCTGAATAACCGAAAAGAGCAATTTTTATCATTTTTATTCAATAGGTCCAAATTCCTTATAAATATATTCAGAAATTTTTTCTATTTTTTCTATCTCTCCATAAGGAGGAAGTTCATCAGAGACACCAAGTATAATTCTGGGATAAAAAAATTCAATAACCCTTTTTGTAAAATCAAGAACAAATTCAGTTTTATATTGAGGAAGAAAGAAAATTGCTGGTATTAAATCAAGAACAACAAATTCATTTCCAACCGCTTCCTTTATTTCTTCAAGAGTCATATCACATTGGGGGTATGGAGTTAATGCTTCAATTCCAGAAAGATTTGAAACCTTTATATATTTTAATATCAATCTTGAATTTCCATCCCAGTGACTGTGAACAAATCTATTATTTTTCTTCATAATTTCACCTATTTTCTGCCATCTGGGTAAAAGATATTTTTCAAGTACTGGAGGTGGAGTAAATTCATTTGTTGCATGGTCTCCAAGATTGAAAATTCTACAATCGGATTTTAAAACTTCTTCTATCATCCTCTCATCTCTTTCATCACAGGCATCAAGATATTCTTCAACCTCTTTCGGATAATCATTAAGTAAATAAAAAGTATTTAAAAGTCCTGCATAAAATTTAATCAAATCAGTAAAACCTGAACTTGAAAGGAAGATTGTAGGTGCTCCTCTATTTCCAAGTTTTTTATCACTCTCTTTAAAAATTTCTTCAACAAAAACATATCTTTTATTTCTGATTAAATTTGTAAGAATTTTTAAATCTTTGACATTTTTAACAGGAAATTCCACAATTCTTTTATTCCCGGTATCTTTCACAATTTGATAAACTGTTCTTAAGTCCCCCCATTTTGTCCTGTAAACTTTTTCTGTATGATTTTCATCAACATTTTTTTCAAAAAATTCAACTGGTTCTTCATTATATTCAATTAAACCACTTGATGCACCATATCTGACAGAACAGCCAAGTTCATCATAAATTTGAAAATCAGAAAGGTCTTTAAATCTATCAGGCAATGAATTATTCCATCTGTTATAATATATCCATGTTTCAAGTCGTGGCTGCCATAAAATTTTATCTGCTTTTCCTTCAAAAATTCTTATATTCAATTCTCTTCTTGTCATTTCATTTAATTTTAAAGCAAAATTTCAAACTTGACAAAAATTTTTTAAAAGGGTATTTTATTCATTATCAAAGCCGGGGTAGCTCAGTGGTAGAGCGCAGCCCTGAAAAGGCTGGCGTGGGCAGTTCGATTCTGCCCCCCGGCAATAAAAAATTAAGTAAATCTGTAAGTTTTTTAATTTGAAAAAATTTGAAAGGTTCCGGTATTAATAAATTTTGAAGTCCAGCCATAAGAGAGGGTAAAAATGAATTATTATGAAGATTTGCTATCCAGATTAAAAAATTTAAATCCAGGAACAAGAAATTTTTTAAGCAATTTATTAAATAGAGAAAAGGTTCTCTTTCTTGAAAATTTGATAGAACTTTTAAAGAAGATAAATGAAAAAGAAGATGAAATAAAAATCTTAACAAGAGAAGAGATGATAAAAAAGACAGAAGAAATAAGAAAACTTATTTCAGAAGGAGAACCACTTGATAATTTTATAGTAGATGCATTTGCACTTGTCCGGGAAGCAGCAAAAAGAACTTTAAATATGAGGCATTTTGATGTCCAGATAATTGGAGGGATTGTTTTACATTCAGGGAAAATAGCAGAAATGGCAACAGGAGAAGGAAAGACCCTTGTTGCAACTTTACCTTTATTTTTAAATGCTCTTGAAGGAAAAGGTTGCCATCTTGTCACAGTAAATGATTATCTTGCCAAAAGAGATACACAGTGGATGGGTTCAGTTTATCATTATTTAGGTCTTTCTGTTGGTTGTATTGTCTCTTACAGAGAAACAAAGGATAGGTATTCATCAGTTGCATATAGGTTTGATCCTTCCCATTTACCCCCGGATTCAAGATTTTTATATTTAAAACCTATAAGCAGAAAAGAAGCATATATGTGTGATATAACTTATGGAACAGGAAGTGAATTTGGTTTTGATTATTTAAGGGATAATATGGCAATCAGAAAGGAAGACCAGGTTCAAAGGGAACTTAATTATGCCATTATAGATGAGGTTGATTCAATTTTAATAGATGAAGCAAGAACTCCTTTAATAATATCAGGTCCGAGCGAGGAAAGCCCTTCTTTATATTATGAAATTGACCGTCTTGTAAGAAAACTCTCAAAAGATAAAGATTTTTTAGTTGACGAGGAGAATCAAACAGTAACTTTGACTGAAGAAGGCATTAAAAAATGTGAAAAACTTTTAAATATAGGAAATCTTTACGATGGAACACACACAGAACTTATTCATCATATAAATCAAGCATTAAGAGCCCATAATTTTTTCAAAAGGGATAAAGAATATGTTGTCAAAGATGGACAGGTTATTATAGTTGATGAATTTACAGGAAGATTAATGCCTGGAAGAAGGTGGTCTGATGGACTTCATCAGGCAATTGAAGCAAAGGAAGGAGTAAGAATAGAAAGCGAAAATCAGACACTTGCAACAATTTCCTTTCAGAACTATTTTAAATTATATAAAAAAATTGCAGGAATGACAGGAACTGCAATAACAGAAGCACTTGAATTTAAAGAAATTTATAAACTTGATGTGATTGTAATACCAACAAATAAGCCATTAAACAGAAAAGAATATGATGATGAAATTTATGGAACAGAAAGGGAAAAATTTAATGCAATAGTGAAAGAAATTGAGGAACTTTATAAAATTGGTAGACCAATCCTTGTAGGAACAATTTCAATAGAGAAAGCAGAAAAATTAAGTAAAATGCTTGATAAAAAAAATATTCCTCATAAAGTTTTACATGGAAAAAATCATGAAGCAGAAGCTGCAATTATTGCACAGGCAGGAAAACCAAAAGCAATAACAATAGCAACCCAGATGGCAGGTAGAGGAGTTGATATTATTCTTGGTGGAAATCCGGAAATTATAGCAAGAGAAGAAACGGTGAAAATTTTATGGTCAAGAAAGAGGGAAAAGAAACACATAAAAACAGATTTTATAGATATAATAAATGAAATTGAAGAAAAATATAAGAAAAGACAGGAAGAAATTGAAAAAACTACAGGAGCAAAAATTAAAGAACTTAATGAAAAACTAACAGAAACTGAAAAAAGTTTATACCAGAAAGAAAAAGAGGTTAAAGAAATTTTTGAAAAGGAAATATTTGAAAAAAAATCAAATGGATTGTTCAGAAGATATGAAGGGAAACTATTAAAATTAAAAAAAATATATGAAACAAATAATGAGAAATTACAGGAATTAAGTATTCAATTCAAAGACAAACCGGAAAAAACTAAAGAAATAAAAGAACTAACAGGAAAGGCGTTCAGAGAATATATGAATTATAAGAACTATTTAAAGACCCTTTTTGAGATAAAAACAAAAGAAGACATAGAAGAAAAAAGAAGTAAATTTCTGGAAATTATTGAAAATCAGCAAAATGAAAAAGAAATAAAAAATGATATTATCTCTATCTTAGAAGAAATAAAAAAGGCAGTCTTTTTTTGCCTTAAAATCATGGAAGAAGTTTATCCTGAAATTCTTTCTAAAGAGGAAATAGAAAAAAACAAAAAAAAGATAACAAAATACATTGAATTTATTGAAAGCCTGAAAGCCCAGATAATTGAAAAAGGTTCTATTGAAGAGATTTTAACTGATTTTAAAAACAGGGAATATTCTTTATATAAAAGCGCAGAAGAGGCATTTACAGAGATTGAAAGAGAAATTTATAAAAAATATTCTTCTGATTACTTTGAAATTGAAAAAGAATATGAAAAGATTTTAAGAGAATATGAGAAACTCCAGAAAAAATATGCTGAAGAATTAGCCCTTGCAAGGGAGGAATATGAAAGGGAAAGAAGTCAGTATGAAGAAGAATGGAAAAAGATAAGGGAGGATATGGAAAAAAGTCCTGAAGAATTTAAAGAAATATATCAGGAATTGCTTGAAAAATATAAAAAACCATGGGAAGAAGACCATAAAAAGGTAGTGGAATTGGGAGGACTTCATGTAATTGGAAGTGAAAGATATGAAGCAAGAAGAATAGATAATCAGTTAAAAGGAAGGGCAGGAAGACAGGGAGACCCTGGCTCTTCAAAGTTTTTTCTTTCTCTTGAAGATGACCTCTTAAGAATTTTTGGAGGAGAAAGATTAAAAGTCCTTATGGGGAAATTACCCGAAGGAGAGAAAATAACACACCCTTTAATAACGAAAATGATAAATAATGCACAGAAAAAAGTTGAGGGAAGAAATTTTGAAATAAGAAAAAATCTTCTTGAATTTGATAACGTTTTGAATGAACAGAGGAACATCATCTATACATTAAGGCAGAATATACTTGAAAATAGAAATCTTGACGAATATTTAAATGAATATATAGAGGAAATCATTGATGGAGTTTTTGATGAATATTGTGACGAAAAAGTAAAACCATATATGTGGAATATAGAAGGACTTGTAAAGTATTTCAAAACATCTTTTGGAATAAATATTGAAACAGAAAGTCCTGACAATATCCAGAATTTTATGAAATGGAAGGATAATTTTAAGATGCAGTTAAAGGAAGTTTTTATTTCAATAATTGAAGAAAAGAAAAGACAACTTGGAGATTTTTTTGAAGAATTGAAAAAATTTATTTTCCTTCAGGTTATAGATAGTAAATGGAAAGCACATTTAAGAGCAATGGATGAATTAAGGGAAGGTATAAGTTTAAGAGCATATGCCCAGAAAGACCCTTTAATTGCATATAAACATGAATCTTTTCAATATTTTCAGGAAATGTTAAAATCTATTAAAGAGGAAATAATTAGCAATTTATTAAAAATTCAAATTACAGAAAAGGTTGCTCTTAAAGTAAGAGAGACAGAGAAAAAGGAATTTGTGCATCAATCATATGAACAATTTGCTACAGCGAAAGAAAAAGAACCTGTTTTTGTTTCTCAAAAAGCAACCGGTGATTTATACACAGAAAAGGAAATTAACACTTCTACAATGCCAGTAAAAAAACAGAAAATAGGGAGAAATCAACCTTGTCCATGTGGAAGTGGTAAAAAATATAAACATTGTTGTGGAAAAAATGAGTGAAAAAGAAGGAATTTCTTTGTTAAAAAGTTGTGGAAAAAATGGAAAAAGAAGTTTATAACCTGTGGAATTCTGTATTAAATAGAGTGGAAGAAAGAATAAATAATTCAAGAACTTTTGATTTATGGATTAAACCGGTAAAACTTGTAGATATAAGCGAAAATATTGTGAAAATAGAAATTCCAAATTCAAGTTTTGAAAAGAACTTTTTGCCTTATATAGAAATTTTAAGGGAAGAAATGCAGAAAATTTTTGGTTTTAATCCTGATTTTGAAATAATTTATTCATCAGAAATGCCTTTGGAAATAAAAGAAGATAATTTATTTGAAATCTCATTAAATCCAGAATATACTTTTGAAAATTTTGTTGTTGGTCCCTGTAATCGCCTTGCTCATGCAGCATGTGTTGCAGTGGCTCAATCTCCTGGAGTTGCTTATAATCCTCTTTTTTTATACGGTGGAGTTGGTCTTGGCAAAACACATTTAATGCAGGCAATAGGTCATTATGTAAAAGAAAAAAGTAATGCTAAAATTGCATATGTACCTTCTGAATATTTTGTTAATGAATTTATAACAAGTATAAAAAATAAAACAACTCATCTATTCAGAAATAAATTCCGGAATCTTGATTATCTTTTAATAGATGACATACATTTTATTGCTGGTAAAGAAGGAACACAGGAAGAATTTTTTCATACTTTTAACTTTTTATATGATAAAAGAAAACAGATAGTCCTTTCAAGTGATAAGCCACCTAAAGAAATAAAATTTCTTGAAAAACGGCTTGTATCAAGATTTGAATGGGGACTGGTTGTTGATTTACAGATCCCGGATTTAGAAACAAGAATTGCAATAATAAAGAAAAAAAGTGAATTAAGAAAAATATTTTTTCCTGATGAGATTGTTTTTTATATTGCTGAGAAAATAAAGGATAATATAAGATTAATAGAAGGAATTTTAAATGGCCTTGTGGCAAACATAACTTTACTTAATAGAGAACTTAACAAAAATCTTATAGACGAAATAATAGAGGGTGTTTACAGTTCAGAAAAAAAAGAAAAAAAATTTGTAAATATTAAACAGATAATAAACGCTGTTTGTGAATATTTTGGATTATCTCCAGAAGAAATTAAAAGTACAAAAAGAGTTAAAAATATAATTCTTCCAAGACAAATTGTAATGTATTTAAGCAGAGAATTAACAGATACTTCATTAAACTCTATTGCTTCAGAATTTGGTGGAAAAGACCACACAACTGTTTTACATGCATGCAAGAAAATTAAAGAATTGATGGAAAAGGATAAAAATTTAAAAAATATAATAGAAAACATAAAGGAAAAAATAAATGAACAATAAATTCACAAATTTTCCACATAGAAAACCTTTTAGAAATAAGATATTTTCTGTTTTTTATTTTTCTTTTCCACAATTTTACTTATATTGTAAAATATATAAAAAGGAGGAGTATAAATGAAAGTAAATATAAATAGTGATGTTTTAAATAAAGGGCTTGAATATATGTCAGATGTCTTACCTGCGAAACCATCAATGGCTATTTGTGGAGGAATATTTTTGGAAAGTAAAGATAATAATTTAACAATGATTGCAACAGACCTTGAAAATACAGTTAGGATTTTTTTAGAATGTGATGTAAAAGAAAAAGGTCAATGTGTAATACCAGGAAAACAGTTTATCGCTCTTTTGAAACAATTTAAAAATAAGGAAATAAAAATAGAAAAAAGGGAAAAGTTTATTAATGTAATAGAAGAATCTTCACAATACTCTTTTATAGAAATGGAAACAGAAGATTTTCCAAAAATTCCTAAATTTACTTCTGATATTACATTCAAAATTAAAGGAGAAACAATAAAAGAAGGTTTTAAAAAAGTGATTTTCTGTATAGACCCTGAAGAGCCAAGGCATCAATTCAGAGGAGGGCTTTTTGATATTAAAGAAAAGGTTATAAATATAGTGGGGACAGATACAAGAAGATTGTCTCTTTTTTCAATTTTATTTGATGGACCTTTTAAGAAAAATATGAAAGTTTTATTATCCTATAATCTTATAAAAAAAATGATAAATCTTTTAAATGAGGAGGAAGTTGAAGTTCTTATCGGAAAGAATAATATATCTTTTCAAACAAATTTTTCAATTAAAATAGATGAAAATAAAAATATTTCTGGAAGTGCTTTGTTTATATCTCAATTTCTTGCAGGAGCAGATGAATTCCCTGACTATGAGAAAGTTATTCCTGATATAAAAAAATCAAAAGTTTCAAGGATTAACACAAATTCATTTTTATCTTCTCTAAAGAGAATTTCTCTTTTTACAACAGAAAGAAATAATAAGGTAAAAATCAGTTTTAAAAAGGGAATATTAATTATATCTACTGCAGGAGAACTTGGAGAAGCACAGGAAAAAATTAATATTCCTTATAATGATGAAGAAATTGATATTGCTTTTCCTCCTAATTTTTTAATTGATTTCTTACAGGTTATTGAAAAAGAAGAGTTTATTTTTTCTTTCACCGCTTCTTCAAAACCAGTTTTAATGAAACCAGATGAGGAATCTAATTTCCTGTATGTTTGTATGCCATTAAAGATTGATTAAAAAATGGAAATAGAAAGGATTGATTCTGTTTTGAAAAGAGTTTTAAATAAAATTGAAACAGAAAATGAAAAGAATAGAAATATTGATATAACTGTTCTATGGCCAAGAATAATAGATGAAAAAATAAGAGGGAAAAGTTATGTCCTTTATGAGAAAGAAAAAAGACTTTATGTAAAGGTTGAAAATGGATGTTTTCTTTCAGTTTTAAAAATGAACAAGAAAAAAATACTTACAAGATTAAAGGAATTTGGTTTCAATTATACTGATATAAAATTTTTAATCTGAAAAGGAGGGTTCATGTTTAAAGGAGCAATAGTAGCAATTGTAACACCAATCAAAAATGATAGAATAGATTATGATTCCTATAAAAAACTTATTGATTTTCAGATAAAGAATAAAACAAATGGTATACTGGTAGCAGGATGTACAGGAGAACCCGCGACTTTAAGTTATGAAGAGCATAAGGATTTAATAAAATTTACTGTTGAATATGTTAATAAAAAAGTCCCTGTTATAGCAGGGACTGGTTCAAATAATACAAAGGAAGCAATAGAACTTACAGAATATGCAGAAAGAGCAGGTGCAGATGCAGCACTATTGATAACTCCATATTATAATAAGCCAACACAGAAAGGACTATATCTTCATTATAAGGAAGTGGCAAAATCTGTATCAATTCCTATTATTCTTTATAATGTACCTTCAAGAACAGGGATTTCTATAGCCCCTGAAACAGTTGCAGAACTATCTGAAATAAAAAATATTGTTGGAATAAAAGAAGCAGGAGGTTCTCTTGACCAGGTTAGTAAAATACTCACACTTATAAAAAGAGAGGATTTTGTAGTTCTTTCTGGAGATGATTCACTAACTTTACCAATTATGGCAGTTGGGGGAAAAGGAGTTGTTTCTGTTGCTTCAAATATAATTCCTTCTGAAGTTTCAAAAATGGTTGAATATGCTTTAAAAGGTGATTATGAAAATGCAAGAAAAATCCATCTTAAACTATTTCCTGTTTTTAAAATTCTCTTTATAGAAACAAATCCAATTCCTGTAAAAACCTGTCTTTCTTTAATGGGAATGATTAGTCCTGAATGGCGGCTTCCTCTCTGTGGCCCTGAAAATGAAAGTATAGAAAAAATAAAGAAAATATTAAAGGAGTTTGGACTTATATGATATTCAGAAGGAAAAAATATATTGAAATTTCGCCAAAAGAAACAGTAGAAATTAAAAAGGAATTATGGGTAAAATGTGAAAAGTGCGGAAAATTGATTTATACAAAAAAACTTGAAGAAAATTTAAAAATCTGCCCGGAATGTAATTTTTATTTCAGAATGAATGCAAGGGAAAGGATAAATTCTTTAATAGACCCTGGTACTTTTATAGAAAAATGGGAAAATTTACTATCAGATGACCCTTTAAATTTTATAGGCGTTAAATCTTATAAAGAAAAACTTGAAGAGGATATGAAAAAAACAGGGATGAAAGAAGCAATGGTAGCAGGCACAGGTAAAATAGGTGGATTTCCTGTTGCTTTCTGTGTTCTTGATGCTCATTTTATTATGGGAAGTATGGGATCCGTTGTTGGAGAGAAATTTACAAGGTTATCTGAACTGGCAGTGGAAAATGGATTGCCTCTTGTTTCTGTTTCAGGAGGAGGTGGTGGTGCAAGGATGTATGAAGGAGTTATTTCCCTGATGCAGATGGCAAAAACTTCTGCTGCTGTTGGGAAGTTGAAAAAAGCAGGGGTCCTTTATATTTCAATTTTAACAGATCCGACAATGGGAGGAGTTGCTGCAAGTTTTGCTTTTCTTGGAGATATTATAATTGCAGAACCAAAAGCACTCATTGGATTTGCAGGGCCAAGAGTTATAGAACAGACAATTAAACAAAAACTTCCACCCAATTTTCAGACAGCAGAATTTTTATATGAACATGGATTGATTGATATGGTTGTGGAAAGGAAGGATTTAAAAGAAACGATAATAAAAATTTTAAGAATTTTCCACTCATGAACACTCTTTCTCCTTTAGAATTTCTTGATTCTTTAAGTGATTTTGGGATTAAACTTGGACTTGATAAGACAATTTATTATCTTGAAAAACTGAACAATCCACATTGTAAATTCCCTTCAATTCTCATTGCAGGAACAAATGGAAAAGGGTCTGTATGTAAAACTTTAAGCAAAATTCTCCAGGCATCAGGATATAAGGTTGGTTTATATACAAGTCCACACCTTGTTGATGTAAAAGAAAGGATAAAAATAAATGAGAAAGAAATAGGAGAAGCAGAATTCATTGAGGAAATAGACCGTTTAAGAAAAATTATTGAAAAGCAGCCATACCACCTTTATCCAACATTTTTTGAAGCACTTACAATAATTGCCTTTTCATATTTTTATAAAAATAAAATTGATATACTTGTTTGTGAGGTTGGAATGGGTGGAAGATTTGATGCGACAAATGTATTGCCTTCTTTTATAGAAATAATAACAAAAATCGGTCTTGATCATACAGAATTTCTTGGTAAAACATATAGAGAAATTGCAAATGAAAAAGCAGGGATAATAAAAGAAAAAACTGTAGTTTTATCTGCAAAACAAAACAAAGATGCAATGTCAGTTATAAAGAAAAAAGTTAAGGATAAAAAAAGTAAATTATTTACATATGGAGAAGAATTTGAAGGCAAACTTATTTCCTTTTCTCCTGATGGGAAGATGCTATTTGATTTTAAAGGAGAAGAAAGATTGAAAAATTTAGAAACTGACCTTATAGGAATTCATCAGGTAGAAAATTTGTCAATAGCAATCCAGACATCTCTTCTTTTAAAGGAAAAGGGATATAGAATAAAAGAAGAAAAAATAAGAAATGCACTTAAAAATATAAACTGGAAAGCAAGATTTCAGATTCTTCAAAAAAACCCCTATATAATTCTTGATGGAGCACATAATGTTGATGGAGTTAAAAATTTAATGAAGAATTTAAAAATGCTCTTCCCTAATAAAAAATTCAATTTCCTCGTAGGGATTTTGAAGGATAAGGATTACAAAAACATGATTAAAATTTTGCAGAAATACACAGACCATATAATTTTTACAAAACCAAATTCAGAAAGAGCACTTGAGCCGGAAATTTTAAAAGAACTGGTAAATAATAGAAAAAAGGTAGAGGTAATAGAGAGTCCTCAAAGGGCATATCAATTTATAAAAAAAACAAATAAAAACTGGTTAATTTTTGGTTCTCTTTATCTTGCAGGAGATATTCTTAAAATCAATTCCTGATAATTTTGGAAAAATTTCTGTAATATTTAAATTTTAGGAAGATTTGACAGAGGAAGGGAAAAATTATAAACTTACTGGAATTATTTAAAAATTCAAAAAAATGGGAAATAAAAATTCTGGCTTCACACTTATAGAACTGCTTGTTGTAATTGCAATAATATCAATTCTGGCTGGAATGCTTTTCCCTGCATTAAGTAAAGCAAGGGAGAAAGCAAGGCAGTCAACCTGTATGAATAATTTAAAGCAAATTTATATTGGACTTGAAATGTATGCAAATGACAATGACGAATTTTATCCTTTCTGTCAGGGGACATGTTTCTGGGGTTCTGGGAATATTGATTCGCCAAATTTAGGTTATCCTGGTTGGACAGAGCAATTATTTCCATATGTAAAGAATAAAAATACTTATAAATGTCCAACATATCCTGTTAAAAATGACCAGTTTTCTTACTTTTTGAGTGCAAGGGCTGCATATATTGATGCAGGAAATAAAAGAGCAGCAACAAATAGAAAAAAGATAAGGTATCCAAGTGCTTTTGTTCTTGCAGGAGATAATCAGTATAAAAATTTTCAATTG
>JGI20130J15133_1003006_pt1 | contig 11938 bp, 15 predicted proteins | sample WasSprMetagenome_FD_15133 | JGI IMG/M metagenome (IMG submission 15133) | reverse complement strand
GAACAATGAGCATAAAAGGCTCTCTTGATAACGCTGGTGCCTCGCTAGCATCAATAGTGGCTGGTTACATTTACAGCTCATTGAACCCTGGAGAAGCGTTTTTAATCACTTCGGCTATAGGCTTGGTTGGCCTGTTCTATCTGTACCTATCGCTCAAGACATAAAGATTTATCTACAAGCACCCCAACATAAATCGTGTTATGTATAAAAAAATCAGCCGGGAAGACGAGCTAATAGAGATTTTGGAGAAATTCATACTTCCTAAAAAAACAGCCATTATTGGCTTGGGAAATGAGCTTAGATGCGACGATGCGTTTGGAGTACTGGTTGCGAATGCTCTTCAGAAGATTCTGCCCCACATATAGGTAACTGCGTAAAAATAGTCACGGCGAGCACTAATCCCGAGGCTTTCCTAGATGTATTTGACTCCTACGAAAACATTATAGTCTTGGATACGCTTGCTCCAAGCTTAAATAACAAAGGATTAATGGCTACTGAGCTTGACCCAGAGTCCATGGAAGAGTATCGGCTCACAACACACTCGGTTAGTCTAGAAAAGCTGATTAGCGGGAAGAAAACTTTGCTTATCGGTATTAATGCATCCTGTCTAGACTACGAAATAAAAATTAGTTTACAAACAGCAAAGGCCAATGTCCATGGTTATAAGGTCCGTTTATAAAGTTTTGCTATCAAGGTGTAACTTAACTGAATAATAAATAATAAGTTTCTTATAGATTTACTAAGAAATATTTACTAAAATGAAGTGAAGAGATTTGATTTCCAAGAATATAATTAAATACTCTCCATGGATACTGCACTTTAACACAGGAGCATGCAATGGATGCGACATCGAGTTTCTGGCGGCAATAACGCCTGCTTATGATCCCGAAAGATTTGGGGTAAGGCTAGCGCCTAATCCTAGACACGCGGATATTCTTGTTGTGACAGGGGCTCTTAACAAAAAGAGTAGCGAGAGGCTGAAAAGACTTTATGAGCTGATACCTAGCCCAAAGTATGTTATAGCTTGTGGCGCTTGCGCGATCAGTGGGGGTGTTTTCGCAGGCTCCTACTCGCTACGCCTTAAGGCGTCAGACATTGTTCCCGTTGATTTAACCATACCTGGCTGTCCTCCAAGACCAGAGGCAATATTGCTAGGAATAAAGACTCTTTTGGAGAGGATCGGTGGCGGGAATGGAAGAACTAGGAAATGAGTGTAGTCTCCAGCCTATAGGGCCATCTAGATATCAATGCATCATCGAGAAAGAGAAAATCAGAGGCTTAGCCCATAGACTATCCATTATGGAGACATCATTCTTGTTGCTGACCGCAACTGATTATCCAGACGAAAAGAAATTCGAGCTTACGTATGTGTTTTGGAATCATGTTTCTAGGTCTCTTATCATAATTAAGACTTATGTAAGCAGAGACTCACCACAAATAGACACGATAAGCGATTTGTTCCCAGGAGCAACTTACAGCGAAGCCGAGGCTTACGATTTAGTTGGAATAGATTTTATCGGAAACCCGCATATAAAAAGAGGGATCTTCGCTCCTACGGACGTAGTTGAAAAAGGGATCTTCCCACTAAGAAAAGATTCAGGTGTTTAAATTGACCTTTATCGAGATACCTATAGGGCCCCAGCATCCAGCACTGCACGAGCCTATTCTCCTAAGACTAAAAGTCGATGGCGAGGAGGTAATCAACAGCGAGATTTCTACCGGGTACAATCACAGAGGCGTTGAAAAACTTCTTGAAAAAAACACGTGGATTAAAAGTATATACATCTCGAGCAGGATATGCGGAATATGCAACGCTGTGCATATGCAGACCTACGTTCAGGGAATAGAGAGGCTTCTGGGAATAGAGCCTCCTCCCAGAGCAAATTACATTAGGACAATAGTAATGGAGCTGGAGAGAATACATAGCCATATGCTTTTATTCGCCGTGATGGCCGAGACCATAGGCTTTGATACCTTGTTCATGATTGTTATGAAGGATAGAGAAAGAGTAATGTATCTCAAAGACCTAGTAACGGGCAACAGGGTGCACGCTGATATACACATTATTGGCGGCGTAAAGAGAGACATAGATGATTCCAAAAAAGAAGTAATTCTAAAAGAGCTAGCATTCATTGAGCAGAGAGTTAAAGATTATAAGAAAATAATGCATGAGGACTATACTTTCCAGAAAAGGCTAGTTAACGTGGGTTACGTATCGAGAAACTACGCTCTTAAAAACAGCCTCGTAGGACCACCCGCAAGAGCATCCGGGATACCATATGATATAAGGGCTTTAGAGCCATATGCAGCTTACAGCGAGCTTGATTTCAGGGTCGTGATGAGAGAAGAAGGGGACTCCTGGTCCAGGATGATGGTAAGACTAGATGAGATATCGGAATCAATAGAAATAATACGCCAAGCATTATCAAAGCTGCCTCAGGGAAGCATCGCTCTAAAGACGATTCCAAGAGTAGTTAAGCAAGGAGAGCACATTTCAAGAGTGGAAGCGCCTAGAGGAGAGTTGATATACCACATTGTGAGTAAAGGTGGTAGTACTCCATATAGAGTCAAAGTAAGGACACCATCTTTCTTCAACGTGCTTAACACAGATAAGCTGTTCATTGGGCACAAGCTCGCTGATGTTCCAGTAATACTAGTCTCCTTTGACCCATGTATATCATGTATGGAAAGAGTACTGTTAATCGAAGATAAAGATAAGCCTAGATACTTGACCCTTAAACAACTTTCAAGGTGGCAGCCAAAATGAAGCTATCAATGCTAAAGGAAGCATTAACGAATATAATCAGAAAACCCATTACCAAAACTTATCCCATTACTAAGAGGGATATCGAAATACCTGAACTCCACCGAGGCCTTCATTATGTTGATTTCAGCAAGTGCACCGGATGCTCGCTATGCGCTATTGATTGCCCCTCAAACGCTATCCAAATGACAAAAATAGAGCTTAAATTAGGAACTAACCCAAAAAACCTTTATCCAATAATAGATTATGAAAAATGCGTGTTCTGCTACCACTGTGTGTATATATGCCCTGTCAAGGCTTACATAACAACTAATAACTTTGAGCTTGTTCGAGTCACCAGGAACAACATCGCTGAATTTCAGTATGAAGAATCTTCAAAGAGGCGAGATAAAATGACGATATTGCTAGTTATATCTTTACTTATCTATACCGTTTCCGTCCTCCTACTAACATACATAGTGGTTCGTGGACCAACTGTATCTGATAAAGTTTTGTCTGCTGACGTTGCTCTATATACATCGAGCGTGATATTAGCTATTACTGGTATAATTATTGGTTCCGAAGCAATGGCGATTTGTACCATCATACTTATTCTATGGGCATACATACGCGCTTGACCTATACTTTTCGAAGTATCTAGAAAGAGGTGAGCTCGGTGAGCAGTGAATACGTGGTTTTTATTCTGAGCCTCCTCGTAATTTTAACAGCCATAATCAACTTAATAGGTGTACTTGGTTTCTACAGATTCAAGAACTTTTATCTAAGATTACATGCAGCAAGCGTATCAACAATTGGAGGAGCGTTTTATCCTCTCTTAGTATTATCAATTATAGCTTTTATCGAAAAGGAGCACTATATTGGGGTTAGCCTTCTCTTATCGGCTTTCCTTATCCTCCTCCTATCTCCAACAGGCACACATGCCTTGGCTAGAGCAACGTATAGAAAAAGAATAGCGATACCAGAACCATTAATAGGAGACAAAATAAAAGAGGAGGAGGCGAGCTCTTAGTGGATATCACTGTTTTGTTCCTGGCTATTATGGGAACCATTGGTCTTGTTTTCGCTTATCTCGCCGTAACTGAGAGGGCCTTAGTTAAAGCTATAATTTACTCGGCTGTGCAGAGCATGGCTTTTGCCGTAATGCTATATCTGCTCAGAGCGCCCGATATAGTACTTGTATATATACCCGTTAGTGTGGGGCTTTATCCAGCTGCATTATTCTTTCTAGTAGGTAAAACGGAAAGTGAAGAAGGTGAACCGTGATTTGAGTAAAAAACTAATAGTTATAACCAGCATAGTTGTTTTTTCATTCATATTAGCTGTATATACTAACTTGACTGAATCTCTTGGACCACTAGGATTAGATACCAGGTTTCTAGGGAAACTTTACGTTTATTTCACTAATCATGAAGACCCAAGAGTATCAACAGCCTCACTTGAACCAGTAACAGCTATTGTCTGGGACTTTAGAGGGCTTGACACGCTGTACGAAACAACCGTTTTTGCAATGGCTATGATTGCTATTTATTCATTATTCAGAATAGATAGGCTGGAAGAAAACGAAAGCCTAAACAGCAGTTTCACAATAATTCCGATGTTGGTTACCAAGATACTGCTACCTATCAACATTGCCATTGCATCCACAATAGCGTTTCACGGAAGTATTTCCCCAGGAGGAGGATTCCAGGCAGGGTCTATCCTAGCTGTAATTGGAGTTCTTTTTGTTGTTATCTTCTCATACTACGCGCTTAACGCTAAAAGCATTAATCCTCACAAAACATTGTTATTTATGAGCCTAGGGCTAATCGCCATAGTACTGGTTAGCCTTATCCCCCTGGCGTTCGACGTCTTCTTTGACAAAGCGTACTTAATACAGAACCAACCTAAGCTCGACTCTGCTTTTGGTTATCCAAAGACGGCTGGAGGGCTCGTGTTTGGCGGGAGCATCGGTCTTTTTAACATATTTGAATTCATAGCTGTTAGTTTTGGTTTCTTAACGGCCTTTGCTTTGCTATCCATACCAGAATACGTTTTCAAAGAAAAACTAAGAGGAGAGGAAAGCCTTGAATAATGAGTTACTAGATAACGTTCTCTTGACCTACGTGTTCTATGTCTTGATTGCCACANTAGGAATCTCGTTGTATGGAGTGATTTTCAAACCTCACTTAACAAAAAAGATAATATCAATAACGATATTCAGTGATTCTATAAACTTACTCGCAATATTCATTGGATACAAGCTCTACTCTATACCGCCAGAGCTGAAAGGCATAAACAACATAAATGAAGTTTTAAATAGAACCGTTGACCCTCTTCCTCAAGCATTAGTCCTAACAGCAATAGTTATTGGTCTAGCCGTCACGTTGTTTCTAATATTCATTTCACTCCAGTTATTCAGGCTTCACGGGACATTGGACTTGAGAAAAATAAAAGAGCTAAGAGAGTGATGTACCGATGAAGAAGTATATACCGATATTTGTCCTAACGTTGTTGGTTTACATATTTGTTGGCGGTACATTCACTTTATTCGACGTTGTAGTAGGTATAATTATAAGCAGCCTGGTTTCCAGAATAGTAACACCCTTCATAGTTTCAGACGAGAAAAAAGCTTTTGACCTAAGAAGACTGTTCTATTTACTAATTTACACAACATATTACCTCTCAGTAGCTGAATTCAAATCTCACGCACAGGTTATAAGAACAATAATCTTCGGAAAACCAGATTTGAAACCAGCTATCGTTAAAGTTAACTATAAATCCAATAGTCAATACACTGTTGTTTCCGAGGCCAACTCCATAACTAATACGCCTGGAACCGTTGTAATCGATTTAAATGAAGAGAAAAAAGTGTTCTATGTTCATTGGTTATATGCAGACAAGCTTGAAGAAGAATACTGCTACAAAAATATTCTTGAGCCCTTTGAAAACCGATTAAGAAAAGTATTTGATTAGGTGATAATAATGAACACTATAGGTGCTCCTCCAGTACTTCTAATAAGCTTTTCATTCATTATCTTGTTGCTATCTGTTCTCGTGAAAGCAAGAAATTACGTTTATCATTATCTCGCTTTGATTTCCTCCTCCATCGTCTTCATAGTAACTCTATACAACTTGCAGTCCGTAATGAAATCCGGCATACCTATCGTATACAAGATGGGGGGCTGGCCGCCTCCTATAGGGATTGTTTACGAGGTAGACACATTAAGTGCTTTGCTCGGCGTATTGACTAGCATCATCGTACTACTAGTCGTGGTTTACTCCTGGTGGTATATAGATAATCATCCTAATGCGCCTTACTACTACTCTCTTCTACTTGGCCTAGAAGCAGGGCTCATCGGTGTTTTCTATACAGGAGACATATTCAATTTGTTCGTTATGCTCGAAGTAACAGGTATTACTTCATATGCGCTTGTTGCGTACTACAAAAATAACAAAAAAGCTATAGAAGCCGCTGTAAAGTATTCCTTGTTCGGCTTGATAGCTGGTCTTCTATATTTCTTTGCATGTGTTTTAACCTATTCAAGCTACGGGACCCTGACCATGGGATTCATCGCTTCCTTATCAAGACCAATCTACAGCTTTGTTTTGCCTGACCTGAACTACTTTGTATGGGGGAACATTCTAGGCGCAACTGGATTGATATTAGCTTTATGTATATGGACTTTTACCTTTATTTCGGGAGTTTTCCCTAACCACTACTGGCTTCCAGATGCTCATCCGGCTGCTCCCTCTCCCATATCTGCGGTTCTATCCGGGCTTGTAGTAAACGCTGGCTTGTACTCACTGTCAAGGTTTTTCTACACTATATTCGGGATTTACGATGAATACAGCTTGTTCCAGTCTATTGGGCTTTATGCCAAGACAATATTGTTGGTGATTGGATGTATATCCATGCTGTATGCCTCCATAATGATGATGATACAAGTAGACGTAAAAAGACTGGTTGCCTACAGTACTATTGTTCATACTAGTCTAATTTTCACTGGCATATCCCTTGGTGGTTACTACGCTTTGAAAGCCTCTATTTATCATATAGTCACGCATTCTGTAGCTAAGGCTCTTCTGTTTTTATCCGTAGGAATTATAGTAAAATTATCGGCAACCAGGAATATACACGAAATTCTTCCTCTAGGCAAGAAAAACCCAATTCTAGCCATAGCTATCATACTTTCAAGCCTATCACTCATCGGTATTCCACCGTTGGCTGGTTTTTTCAGCAAACTATACATGTACAAAGCCTTCGTGATTAGCAACAACTACATCCTCATAGCTATTCTGCTAATATCGACCGGTATAGCAATGGTGGGCTACATGAAGTTAATTTATGCTTTAATTTTTAAGCCTGAGCCAAAAACAATAAGCAATGAACCTGCTAATACGACATATGACATCAGAGCATTATTGCCACTAATAATCATGATGTTGTTACTAATGATGTTAAACCCATTCACCATAGACAGCATATTATCTAAAGCTGCCTCTGAATTGCTCACCCCAACGCAATACGCTAATAGTGCTTTGAATCAATTCTTAGAGTACTTCCTCGCACTTGGTGGTTAGTAATGGATGCCATAGCCTTAGCAATAGTTTTAACTGGGTTAAGCTTCCTGTTCTCTTTTGTATCATGGCTCGCACTAATGAAGACAATAAAAGTGAGGATAACCGAGCCATACCTATCAGGCGAGCCAGAAAGGGACTACTCCCTCAATATTCATGAACCATCTATTACCCTGAGAAGAATTTTTGGAAAACTCTATGACGCAATATATAAATATATACAGACGGGCTACTGGGGAGACTGGTTTTTGTTATCTTTACCCTTCCTCGTGGTCTTAATGATTATTTTCATAATCGCGTATCTAAGGGGATCATAATATGATGGGCGATATATTGTTGTCGTTTATTGTATATCCAGGCTTGCTGTTTCTTGTTACGTTCTCGCTTATCACACAGTGGTACCGCAGAAAAATTATAGCTCGCATTCAAAGAAGGGTAGGGCCAAAGTACGTTGGTCCATATGGCTTACTTCAGCCTTTTGCTGACATAGCTAAGCTTTTTAGAAAAGAAGTAACGATTCATAAACACGCTCCTGTGAGAGGGCTGGTCTTCGTTGGTCTATTAGGTCTCTTTTCGCTCGTTGCAGCCATGCTTATAACGCCTCTCTCGCTAACGCCTTTAAGAACAAACTACGATGTTTTTGTTTTTCTATACTTAACAGTCTACGCATCAATAGCCATACTGTTGCTAGGTTATGGTACCCACTCCGTTTATCCCGGTATTGGTAGCTCAAGGTACTTGAACCTGTTTTTCTTATCGGAACCTGTGCTAGCCATTTCTATAATTAGTCTAGTTGAACTAATTGCCCCGGGCACTTTCTCTCTCGGGGAGGCTCTGTCAAGGTATTTATCTCTGAGCTCAAATGGCATATCTAGTGTGGCAAAAATAATGTCATACATATTGGCATGTCTTTCCTTCGGGCTAACTTTATTTTCGAAGCTTTCATTAAAGCCACTCGATATTTCTGAAGCTGAAACAGAGATTGCTGGAGGACTTGTTTCGGAGCTTAGTGGCCCTCTACTCTCGTTGTACATACTTATACATGAAGCAGAGTTAACGCTTATGTTCTATATTTTCTCCTCAATGATTATACCATATAATGGAATTGGATTACCTTTCTTATTCTTATCAATCACGAAATACTTTGCAGTCGTGGGAGTTATAACCGTGTTATCATACTCATTTGGTAGAGTAAAGATAGACCAAGCAATAAAGATTCTACTGAGGCTTGGTTTACCTTTAAGCCTGATTTCTTTCACAATAGCCATTATGCTCTGAGTTCTTCCTCAAATGAGCGAGGCTTTCGCTAGTATTTATTGAGTTATTTTCTCAACTACTCGTTTAAGGAAGTCAACCGTATTTTCTGTAGGCCTACCCTTGAACTCAACCATATCCATAACCCTGAAGCCTTTTTCAGAGAGAACGTCTTTTAATTTTCTCGCTGCAACAGCTCCCCAACCATATGATGACAATAGCACTATTCTTTTATTGTCCGGAGGAATCTTGGCTTTCATAAGCTCAGCAACGTATTTTATTGATGGATAGATATCTGAATCGTAGTTGGGCGTCCCTATAACTATGTTTTCGGCATCAAAAAGCTCTGTAATTAACTCACTATATATAGGCTGGTTCTTATCCGTTATCCTAAAAACTAGTGGATGTATCCCTTTCTTTTCTATTTCTTCTATAAGCGTATTAATGATGTTTTCCGTGAAACCATACATCGATGCATATACAATAACTGTTTTTCTCCTCTCAATGGCTTTAGAACCCAGATATCTATACAAACTAAGCGGGGTCTCAACATTCTTGTAGATAGGACCATGACTGGGGGCTATAATTTCGATATTGTTGAGTAAAGGTGAAAGTTTCGAAAGATTTCTATTTACCCAATCTACATATTTCCCAATTATATTAACAAAATACTTCTTGGTATAATAATTAAAAAGCCTTTTCTCATCATCACCGAGTTCCTCATAAAAAACGCGGCTCGGTATCCCGTAGGACCCGAAAACATCGCAAGAGAACAAAGCCTTTTTCTCTACAAAGTAGCTAACAATAGTGTCTGGCCAGTGAAGCCACGGAACATAATGAATTACTAGAGTTTCTCCATCTGATATCTTCACGAGCTCTTCATCGTTAACCGGTCTGTAGTTTGCCTCCAGACCATAAAACGAACGCAATATTTCTATGGCTATCCTGTGACCCAAAATTAAGGATTGCTTAGCTACCTTAGCTAAGGTTGGAATAGTACCGCTATGGTCGGGTTCACTGTGATTGACTATTATGTAATTAATATTACCTGGTTCAACAACCTCCCTAAGAGCTTCAATGTATATTTGCTCATAACCTTTCTTCCACCCATCCACTACTATAACTCTGTCATCGGTAAAAACCACAAAGGAATTATACGTTACGCCCTCCGGAATCTCCCACAGTGCCTCAAAGTATTTAGTCGAGGAGTCATTCAAGCGAAGAATATAGACGTCCTTAACCACTTTTTGAACAATATAATCAACCACTAATCATAACCTCTTCAAGGCTATGAGGTTTTCAGAACCATAACTACATAATTATTCTTTTCTTTTCTGCTTTTATAAAAATTAGAGTTAATATACTAGTCCTGCTCACTTTTTCACCGAGCAAAACATCGTTGATTTCCAAAAATAATTAATTGTAATAAATAAATAATATATTAACAAAATAAATCATATTACAAAGGTAATTAAGAGCGAAGGATTCGCTGGCTTCCTCCGGTAGATACCAATTATTACTTTACTGCACTACATATGCCAAGGTCTTAATCATCGTTGTTGCTTGCGATGGTGCATCAAGCGTTGGGCAAATAGACAATGAAGTCGCTAGAAGATTAACTAAACAGTTTCCAAACGTAGTTAGAATGTGTTGTCTCTCCGCTGTTGGTGCATGTAGCAAGACACATATAGAGCTATTTAAAAACTCAAAAGCCGTCATATCAATTAATAGCTGTCAGTTAATGTGTGCATCCAATGTATTGAGACAGAAAGGAATAAACATTACATACGAAGTTACAACTGAAAGCCTCGCCCTTCAGGGCGTGGATGGAGAGAGAAAAATTTGTAAGATATGTATCCTTTAATGTATTCTGGGGAATGCTTTGGGGGGTGAATCTCTAGAGTGGATGAGGCTTAGAAGCACTAGACATGCTAAATACCGGTGTGCTTATCACTTTGTTTGGATACCCAAGTACCGCAGAGATATTCTTGTGGGAGATGTTGCTGAGTACACTAGAGATGTCTTGAGAGAAATACTTGAAGAGCTGGAATGCAAGCCGTTAGCCCTAGAGGTTTTGCCTGACCATGTCCACGTTTTTGCTTTATGCCCTCCAAGGCACTCTCCAGCCTACATTGTGAACTATCTTAAGGGGAAGAGTGCCAGGAGGATACTGCAGAGGTTTCCAGAGCTGAAGACAGGAGCTATTCATGGGAAGTTGTGGAGTAGGAGCTACTTCGTTGCAACAGTTGGAAACGTGACAGCCGACATTGTTAAGAAGTATGTTGAGGAGCAGTGGGGAAAAGAGAAGTGAGGAGGGCTAGTGTAGTAGAGCTTGTAGTCGATGAAAACGTTGAGGAAAAACTAAAGCTACTCTGTAGTCTATCATCCAAGCTGTGGAACGAGGTGAACTACGCTAGGAGGAGAACTTTCTTCGAGAAGAGGGGAGTAGACCTCAAAGCAACGTACAAAGAGTACTACGAGAAGTATAAGGCACTCATAGGTTCTGCCACAACACAACAAATACTTAATAAAAATAATGAGGCTTGGAAAAGCTTCTTCAAACTACTAAAGCTTAAGAAAGAGGGTAAACTACTACCATTTATTACGGAAATCAATCCACCAGGGTATAGGAAGAAAAACAATAAGAGGGCTCTGTGGACTGTTTTCAGGAAAGACCAGTACAGGATAGAGGACGATAGAATAGTTCTCAAAGGACTTGGTGTTATTGGAAGGATAGAGCTGAAATATAAAGGCTTGGTGCATTTGAAGGGAGAGCAGGGCAGGCTGGAGATACATTATGACCAGGATAGGAAAAGGTGGCATGCTCATATATCATTTGAGGTAAGCGAGAAGGCTATCAAAGGAGTATGGATTAATGTTCCGAAGAAGCCTAGAGGGGATCTAGTAGCGGGTATTGATGTTGGTATCAACAACTTGATGGCTGTATACGTCGAGAATGGTTTAGCAAAGCTCGTTAATGGCAGACTATTGAAAGCTATATCTCACTATTGGAGGATGAGGATTGCCGAATATCAGTTCACGTTGAATAAATATGGCTTAAAGACATCTAAGAGGCTCAGGTCTATGTACTCTAAATGGAGGAGGCAGGTTAAGTCTTATATTGACTCAAGGGTTAGACAAGCAATTGAGTGGCTTTATAATATAGGGGTCTCTACTATAAAGGTTGGCTACCCTAAGAATATTGCACAGGAGAATGGAGACTTCAACAACGTCCATGTATGGACATATGGCTATTTGTTGAGGAGGGTCTACGAGGCTGCGGAGGAGTACGGGATAGTAGTGGTCTACGTAGATGAAGCATACACATCATCTAAATGCCCAGTACACGGTCTCGGATGTGGA
>JGI20130J15133_1002997_pt1 | contig 11975 bp, 25 predicted proteins | sample WasSprMetagenome_FD_15133 | JGI IMG/M metagenome (IMG submission 15133) | reverse complement strand
CAAAGAAGTATAAAGTCGCTAAGGCCACCTTCTTTTCGATGCTGGCGTATTTGCAGGCTCAGGGGTTAATAATGCTTCTGAGGGGAAGGGGAAGAGGTGGCTCTACCTGTCAATTGATTGTCGATCCCTCTTATGTTAAAGAAGCTAAAAACAAAAGGGAGGAAAGAGAGGAATATTAACGCCTAAAGGGAGTGATTATATGTCCAGAGTAGCTCTCAGTCTCCTGCTTTGCTATTATGCTATCCTAGATGCCATAATATTTTCTGCCTTCCCTGATCCTGCTGTCTGGGCTTGCATCATTCTGTTTGAGGTATATGCTCTATGCTTCAATGAACTGATAGATATAGCTATCAGGATGCACTCAAGAACTAAGGGGGGTTAATTGCTTAGGGAGGTTAGTTACTAATGGGGGGTATTAGTTGATGGATAACCTGAAAGATCCTAAGGTCTTCCATCTTGCTTACATTCCTGATAGCATCAAACTGAGGGATGAGGCCAATTGGATAGCTACTGCCTTGATAAACCACATTGACAGGAATATGATCGAATACATCTATTTAGCAGGATTAACAGGATCAGGTAAAACTGTAACCGTGAGATATTTGACAAACAAGATGAAGGAATACGCTAAGGAGAAGGGAATTGAGCTTCCCATATTCTACATTCCTTGTTACGTTTACAATAGCTACTCAGCTTTAAGAGTGATTACTGACAGTCCTCAGGGCACTTCTTGGTCTCTTTTAGTTGAGAGGGCAATAAAGAAGATAAGTGGAAAGAAGACTGTGGTTATCCTAGATGATATAGATAAGCTATCGGACACCAGATTTTACAGGCCAAAATGGGCCACAGATGACCCATGCTACACAGATAGATGTGCTCCAAAAAGGCGTCCCTCAAAACCCCCTCTGGTTAAGGCAATTCCTGAGATCCTGTATCTGCTGTTTGAGAACACGGATGCCTCAGTTATCTTCATCTCAGATGCTCCGTTATGGTTGGAAACCCTTGATCCAGATTTCATAGGGACATACATGCCTGAGAGACTTTTCTTTCCACCATACACTTCTGCTGACCTTTACTCCATACTCAAACAGAGAGCTGAATTGGGATTGCACAGCTACGATGAAAAAGGCTTGGAATACATAGCGAATTTTGTCGCTAGGTTCTATCATGGAAATGCAGGAATAGCCATCAGGGCATTGTATTATGCAGGCTCTAAGAACAAGTGGGAAAAGGAGGAAATAGAGAGGTTTTTCAGATTATCACAATCAATCGAAAAAGCTTAAATACTAATACCCCCTATTTTAAAGGCTGGTAATCGCATTGCCAATGAGTATATAAAGGGCTGGTCATCAGACTGCCAAAGAAAAGTTTATATTTATCTTTTTCCAAAAAATATCGATTAAATCATCCCTTTACTTTTAGATCCTTCCTTACAGAAGAACATCACCTTGGTGCATTAAAACACCACCTTTTGGATCTTCCCGTAACGGGATAAATACACTCCTTCGGGGGATTAAAACACTCATCATATCACCTCTTTGGCCGATTAAAACACGCTGGGAGGCATAGTCCCTGTGGCATCATTAAAGCACTCATCAAAACATTCCATCATGATCCCCCCACGAGAAGGGCCATCACCTTGTGTCCTGCCTTCCTCATAAGAACACTAATCAAATCACAAGTAGCTTTTTGGCTTTCTTGGATGTGCTGGTCTTGGTGTTACTATGGGAGGCAAAGTTCTAGGGGGGGCAGGTCTCGGAGTAACTAACGGATTCACTCTATCTCTTCTATATCTGTTCTTACCCATACTATCTTCCCCCTCTGGTTGGCTCTGGCTATTGATAAAGAGCTTACCCTTTTGGGCAATATCTCTAGCAATGCTCTTCCTTTATCTGTAAGTCTATAAATAGGATCGACTAATCCTTCCTCTTTCATCCTGTGCAGAATTCCATTGATGCTCTCCTCTTTTCTTATCAGGCCTACCCTCTCAAGCTCCTGCTGTATTATCCTTTTTGCATCCTCTCTTAACCCACCTTCAAAATTTCTCAAGGCCCTAAGAGCAAAATACTTTGTTATACCACACTTCATATTCTCACCATCAAGGTTTATATCTGAAGGGAGGCATATCCTGTTGATCAATACACCACACCATATATCACCTGCCCAATTAAGACACGGGATTTCCCACCATTTTACCTCCCATTAAAACATCGGCACGATCCAGACCCCCTATTAAAACACTTCTCATGGTATCTCCTCTGTTGTTTCTTCTTTTTCTTTTTTAAGCTCCTCTGATAGCATTTGCTGGTATTCAGCTTCCTCTTTCGATATTTTTCTCCACTCCTTCGCCACATAAAATGTTCCATCAGGGGTTACCCTTATGTCCTTGAAATCATCCCCCATTGCCTTCCATGCCTTCGCTATCTGGTAGGCTGTTGTTCCAAACATAAAGGCTAGCTTCTCGACATCTATTTCCCCCTCTTTCCTTATCACATCCACCATCTTGTTTAATGTCCCAAAATCTACCTCTTTAGTTTGTGTCCTCGTCTTTTGCTTCGGCATTTTTCACCATCTCCCTTAATTTTTCCATAAAGTCTGGATCTGCCTCTGCTCCCTGATATACCACGTTCACAAACATGATGAATAAAGCAGAGATGCAGTCGTTTAACGTCTCCCCCTGAAATATCTCGTTTATCGCATAGACTAGCCTCTCCACTTTCTCGCTGTTTGACCTACTTATGACAGTCATCCAGAATTCATCATCCCCTAGTATCATCGGGGCCACCTTCGCAATTAAGTCAAGCTTTTTCACTTCCTCAGGGGTCAATTCTTTCATACCATCCCCCCTTTTTTCTTATTTTGGGTTGCCACTCCCTCTTCGGAAATGGATACTCCCTCCATCTTCTTGTCGGTGGCCATTTTCTCCATTCCTTCGGAAGATTTTCTCCCCACATCCTCTTACCCCTGTATCACAGGTTTAACTAACGGGACAGCTGGCCAATAATAGCCACAAAGGCCTTTGTCTGTGGAATTAACAAATCTATTTTTCATGATGCACCATCCGTCCTCTTTCCTGTTTGGTATCCTTCTTTNCAAAAGCCTGAACCACCTACAATACCTGCATTCCACCACGCTCATATTCTCACTCCTCTTCCTCTGCCTTCTTAACCCCCTCTATTAAAAGCCCTTTTATCTCCTCTAGCTTCCCCAGACCGTTGTCTGCTTTTTTCAGCCCTATTCCTATCCACTCAGGTTTCTTCTTTGTCATCTTATCACTCTCTCCATCTTGGGTGTAGAAGGCCTAGTTTTTACAGCTGGCCCTTTCGGTGAAGCAGGTGTAACATTGGATACAGGCTTTATTCTTGGAAATAGCTTCTCCTTCTGCTCAGGTGTGCTCTCAGGTGTTTTTCTCACATATATCTCTAATTTTGTCTTCTTTCTCCCATCCTTTAAGTTCTGTGTTATCAGCTTTATCCCCTCTACTTTGCATCCGTGCTGATCTTGGAATATACCTGCTAACGTTACTGCCTTGTGAACGGGGTCTTTTCCTGCGGCGACTATCTTTACCCTATCATCCCCTTCCCTAAACAAAATTGTCCATACGGCTCTCACATAATCCCTTATGGGTTTTTCACCTATTATAACTTTTTTTAATTCGGTTTTCTCATTCTTTTTCACAACACCATCTGCCATATTTTGATCCCCTCAGATTGAGGGGGGTCTTCTATATAAACTTAATGAAACCGTTGCTATATGGCCATATTTTTTGAAAGCAGGTGTGATATATCACACCTTATCACATCTTGATGTAACACATCCATTAATTTAGATGTGCTACCTCTGTTTCAGGTGCGATCTAACCCTGTTAAGTATTCTTTCTGTTGCCATCTCCTTTTTCCTTATCTCTTTTTTCTATCCTTCTCCTTTTATTTTCCTCTTTCAGGAAATATCTTGCATCTCCCATCTTATCACCTTATTCCAAAAATATAGGAGGTGTGATATGTGATACCCATATCACACATCCATTAGTTTAGATGTGCTACCTCAAAGCTTTGGAATAGAAATAGACTACTAGGATCAGGTCTAGGATATACCACACAGGAATAACCACGTTTCCTATCTGAAAATAGCCTAGCATCTTCGCTGTGTAGTCTGACGGTGTTATCATCCTTCCTGCTAGAACAAAGTAGGATACATCCTCTAAAAGACAGATCAAAAAGAAGTTTCCTAGACCCATGTCAAAGGCCTTCCAATTCATAAAAGGAATGAGAGGGCCAAAGGCCACTAAAATATACAATGCTGTGGTGAAAATCAGGTTGTATAGAGAGACGGGGATCACAGCTTCGCCTATCCTCACTCCTTCGAATGGGATAGATATTGTGCGAAACACTCTTTCCCAATTTATCCATAGCTCCACTTGGGCATACATCACGGCAAATATTGCTGAAATTATGGCTGAAATCTCATAGGCTCTCTTTTCAGGCATTTTGACGGGGCAATACATAATCTCACTTTCCCCCCATTTTCTTATAAAGCTTTTCTACACTTTCCGGAGGGATGAGCGATAGATACCACACCACCTTGCACTTGACATCCTTCCTATCAATAACTTCATAAAAGTCGTTGTGATCTCCTTTGGTAACAATAGTGTTACCCTGAATCGATATTACTCTATGTGTTATGCTGTGGTTCATATACCTGAAGGCTATTATATCCCCTTCTTTAATAGTCTCGTCCCTGCATAAGCCTATTGCTAACGGGCCTACTGTCGGATACATCGAGAATCCTACCATCAATATTATGTCCTGCATCGATAGGAGGCTTAGCAGGAATAACAGCACCAGAATACTCACCTTCATCAGCTTCATAATCTCCCCCCAATCTCATCATAAGCTGGATCTCCCTTATCCTTAGCTCTAACTCGGTTATTCTATGCTCTATCATGAGCAAAAGGCCGATGACTGTAATATAAGCTAAAAATTCAAATGCGTCCATCTACATCCCCCTCTTGACCATTAGGATCAGCAATACTAAAAGCAGGATCACAGCTACTATAAGCCATCTCCTCGCGCGCGCAATATATTGTGTCGCTCAGGTTAAGGAGTGAAAGCATACTCATCCCTCTCCCTGAATCCTGTTATCAGGAAGTTTAGGGCCTTTAAATCATCTATGAATTTCTCTGCCTCTTCTCTGTCTTTCAGGAAAAATCTAGCTATTTTCTTTTCTCCACTCACTATTACCTCGATGTATCCCTCTCCCTGCTTTAGGCTCACTATGAAAAATGGGATTTTCTTCTGCTTGACATAAGTTGTCAAACCCTCAGCTAATGAGCTTATCACTAAATCCTGCAATTTCTTGGCCATATTATCACCTTATCCTCTCATTTACTAGGCTTTCAGGTAATCCCTTTACTCTGGCTATCTTGAACGGGGATATAAGGTTTGGATGGTTTATCTCTGCATTTCTCCCTGCATTTCCTGTAAAGCACAGTATAAGTATCCTCTGTCCTGCATATTTCTTCCACTCCATAAGCTCCTCATATAGGCTTTTGTCCCTCTTTTTCCAATACTCCTCTTCCTGTGGTGTAGGCTCTAAGAATTCTATCTCATACCACATGGGCATCATCGTTCTTATGTAATCTGTATTATGTTTGGGGCACACTACTGCGATCTCGAATCTCTCTGTATTAAAGTCCCCCAGATGGAATGGGATTTCGAAATCACACTCCCCAAAGGTGCTGAAAAAACATTTCGCCACATATATATCACACATAGGTATCCCCCTCCCATAATTCATCTGACACATCACAAATACCCCGACAGATCCTCAACTTTCCTCTCTGCTTTCTTCTTCCTATTTCCTTTTTTAGCTGTCTGAAGTCTTATCAGTCTAGTTACCTCAATATCGAATACCTCTTTAGTCATTACCCATCTGTTTCCCTCTTTATCCATGAACGGCACTATTCCCTCTAAGTAATGCCTTCTCTCTATAAGAAGTCTCCATAGATCCTCTGCTGGCTTATCAAGTCTATCCTCCAGCTCTTTTAAGAGAACCTTCCCCCTCTCATCTACTATCTGGGTTATTTTTCTGATTATCTCTTCCTCGTCTCCCTCTTCTGAATTCCCCTCATCATGCTGTAATACGCTTCCTTTATCTCCTGCCATATCAGTTTCACTAGCTCCCTGATGTATCCCATCCTTCCTCTCTTCCTCTGTTCCAGAATCTCCTTCACTACTGACTTCCTCTGCTGAACGAAATCCTTTATTGCATAGGCTATCTGTTCCGGTGTCCCCTCTATCACTTCCTCTCCTTCCGGTGTTGTATATCTCTTCGGTTTCTTTCTCCTTTTCAGCATCACTTCCGACATACGAAATTGAGAACTCGTTGCTTATAATCATTTTTGATCACCTTTTGCTAGCAGGTCTGCCACCTGCTCTGCACTCTTTACTCTGTTTTCTACCCTGCTCTGCCTCACAAGATCTATCAGTTTGTCTATTTTTTCTATCATCTCAAGTCCTTTGGTTGTAAGCCATAGAACATTTCCCTCTTCTACCATTAGTCCTTCCTTTTTTAGCTGTGCTACCCTGTTCTCTGCACTTCCCCCCCTCGTCATTCTGAATGCATCTTCTTTACCCAAAACCTGCATTGCATGAGACATCAGATCCGAAAGTCCCTCTGTCAGGGTCTTTCCATTACAAGATTTCATTATCAAATACGTCAATATAGTTGTTCCGACTACCGACTTTCTCACATCTATCCCCCAATAATAGGGGGGTTGTTTCTATATAAAGTTACTGCTTGAACCTTACCCTCTCCCTGAAGGTTAGGATCTTCTTTTCACCATCTATATTTATTATCACGGAAATATCTCTCCTGTCCACCTTGATCTCTGCAATTCCTCTCTTCATAACGACAAAATACCTTCCATTCACGTAAAAAATGTCTCCCTTTAACCCTAACTTCTCAATAATCTCCTGAATCATCCTTCCCTAACCTCTTTAACAATTGACAGGATGGATGCTACTGTAATCAATGAGGCTACTATGAAGGCATCAGGATCGCTTTCACCTGCTATGTCCATAAGCCTTTTCACTAAATCGGTTGTATGCACGGGATCACAACTTCTGTGGCACATCGCATATATCTCCCCTATTTTGGCATCGCTCAGATAAGCAGGTATCTTATCGCTTTCCACTACCCCATAGGGTAACCCATAGGTTTCTATGCTTTCTGCTAGCTCCATATACTTCCTTCTAATTCTCTCTATCCACTTCTTTCTCTTCGCTACTGTTACCAATAGGGTAACTGCCAAAATATAGGCAATGAATAGCAGGATTGTTGTCTCCATATCATCCCCTTATTGAGGCTAGATATTTAAGCCCTCTCTCACTTAATCTATACCTTCTTCTCTGCCCATCCTTCACAACAATGATGAGTCCTTCCTGCTCAGCTTCCTTTAACGCTTCCCTGATCATGTCATCTAGCCTCTGGTTTCTTGATAGTTTCATGATGTAGTGCATTTTCCCTTTAAAAGGCTCTTTCTGGATCAGGTCAAGAACCATCGCCTTTACATCCATCCTGATCCTGCTAAAATTTGAAAAAAGGATTAATATAAATTTGATTTTTCAAAAAAGATTGAAAGATTATTTAAAAAAGAGAGATCACGGTCTTCCAAATATCCTTCTTATCCCTCTCTTAACTCTCTCCCATAAGCTCGGTGCTGGTGCTGGGGCAGGTGGTGCTGTCGGTGGAGGTGCTGGGGGTGGTGGAGGTGGCGTTGGTGGTGGTGCTGGTGGTCTTGGTGGGGCTGTTGGAGGTGGTCTGGGTGGTGGAGTAGGTGGTGCTGGTGGTGGCCCAAATTCCTCAGGTGGNGCTCTTGTTGCTTCCCTGTAAACTTCCTCTAGAAATTCTTGGATAACAGGATTAGGCCATGCTGACTGTATTCCTTCCCATCCCCATTCCACTCTTGCTAGCACAGTATCCAATACTATGTCCGAAAACTCCTCGAAATTGAGAGCTGATCTGGCTAAGTCTGCCAATTCATCCGGATCTATCTCTTCCTGAATTATAGCCACAATCCTAAGATAATCTTCCTCTGTATATTCCCTCTTTCCCATAATCACACCTTCGGTATTTCCCCCAATACAAACTGCACTTCCTTCCTTCCCACATCCCCGAAAACATTTATTCTTTTCCATCTCAGAAGTGAAGCATGTCCTCTCGATATTCCCCTTGTCTGTTCCATGCTAAGCACTTCGGCATCTCCTCTTATCAGTCCCAATAACCTGTTGTATTTGAGAAAGGTTTTGAGAGATCCCCTGCTTTCCTCTTTCAGTATTTTTATTATTCTCTCCCTGTTCACTACTCCTATGTCCATCAAGTAGCTCCTTATATCATTCTCAACATATACCGATGCCTTTAGCCCGTATTTTTCTACCATCTTTTCTGCTCTGTTTTTCGATACATAAGCTATTAAGACATAAGCCCTTGTCCCTAGAACATTGTTGGAAAAGCAGGTAACATAGAGTGGAGACTTAGGGGGGCGAGGGTCTTTAACCCTCTTTTTCAGTCTCCACTCGGTCTTCTCACCAGGAACAATTTCATCAGCTCCTCTCTAGGAGGAGCTTCTGCCCCCCACCAGACTTTTACCATCCTGTTCCCATATTTAAAGTTGTAGGGGAATCTTGAATAGGTGTCTTGGCTCAGGCAGTATATCTACCTTTACTTGATACTCGTTTGTTATCTTTTCTAAAAGAAAGACATTGTTCTTAGCCGTTCTTTCTTCTCTCAATCTTGGTGATAGCACTTCTTCATCCTGAAAATGAGGCCTGTTCACACAGATGTGGAATCCAGATCCTGTAAAAGCCAGATACACGAAATTCGCATCTGCTATTCTGAGTATATCATCAGGTGTCCAATCGTCTATGTCTATGATCAGCTGATCCTGAAATAGAAAGTAGCCACCTTGTTTCCTATTTTTTGGGCCTATCCTTTCAGGAAACTGAAATCTACCCTGTGTGTAAAAGATCACTTCTGGCTTTAGCCTTTCATCTAATCTGTTCAAGTAGTCCATACTAGCAGGTTTCCTTATCGGGATGAAATACCCCTGCTTGTAAAATCTGATGTGTCTCCCCCAAAGAATATCATTCATCCTCTACCCACCTTCTCACCATATCCAAAATCTTCTCTATTGCTTCTTCTGTATCTGCCGATCCCTCTTTTACATCGGATGGAATGTCTTCCCTGATAACTGAGTCATATACGCATGACTCCCATCTCCTTACTGCTTCCACCATTAGCGTTTTCGAGAATAGATCCGTTTGTTCTGCATCTCTATACAGGAATTTTTTCAGTCTCTCTGTTTTTCTTGCTAAATACACTCTTACAACTCTCTTCTTGTTCCCTATCGTTATGAAGATCATATCCCTGTTGTAACTGCTGTATGGAGGTGCTACCTGCTTTTTCATCTCCTTTATGCAGTCCTCTTCTCCAATAACAAGAACCCATCCTTCCTCTAGCCTCTGCCTTATGAATTCTAGGCCCGATTCTACTCCCACCACGTGCAGGTCTTCCATACTTACCCCCTGTAATCCTATATGCCTTTTCTATATAAAGTTATCTGATGGTCGGATAACTTTATAAATTTTTTGTGTTATCTTTTCTTATGGCTAGAAGAAAGAAATCTGAGAAGAAGAAGGAAGAAGAGCTTATGACTGAGTTCATGACGGGATGCAATAACCATCCGGACAGGGTGGCACATGCACTCTTTGCCTTTACTGTCGGTTATCTTCTGGGATTTGACTATTGGGGTTTAGCTGTTGCGATAGCCTTTGCTCTCTTTCCTGACCTTGATCTGATGTTCTACCACAGAGAGGCTCTGCACAACATCTTTATGGCATTCATCATTCCTGCTNTCTTTAACTTCTTCATTCCTGGAATTTTCAGGTATGCATGCGTTGGTTATCTTTCTCACATAGCATTGGACATGCTTTCCCCATCCGGTGTAGCAATCCTCTGGCCCTTCAAAAGAAACAGGCTCTATCTTCTTGGTGTGGTAAAATCAGGTGTTCCTACCCTCATCCTATCGGTGATAATATTTGCAGGTGTTATGTTCCTCAGAAACCCATTTGGCATGGCACTTCCATCATTCCGTTTTCCATCAATTCAACTTCCTCATTTCTAGCTAGCCCCCTAGTCTAGCTGGTCAAGGATGCCGGCCTCTGAAGCCGGAGACGCCGGTTCGAATCCGGCGGGGGCTATTTCTTCTGTTTCTTTTTTGTCCTTGCAGGGAGAAACTTTCACTTAATTCTGTTTCCTGTAAGGGACAACTTTTGGTCATTTCTGTTTCCTGTGAGGACAGCTTCTGTCTAATCCAAATTCGTCAATCAAACAACTTTTTATACATCAGCTTTCAAATTTCGGTGGTGATGCCATGAAGTTGGAGAACATAATAATACCCGTGATCTTAGTTCCCCTATTCGTGTTCTTCCTTAGCCCGTATGGTGCACTCGGAATTCTAGTGGCTGGAGTAGCGTCTGCAATAGCTAGCTTCGTGGCTGGAATAACAGGAAAGGCCGAGGCAAAGGAAATAGTGTTCATAGCAGGTTTTAATACTTTAATACTGATAGTTGCATATTGGCTGTTCGTAATGCTGGGTGCTGTGTTCACAATAGATCTTGGTAACTTGATGGCCTTCATTGTTGGTAACCTTATAGGAGGCTACNTCTACTCTCTGAAAAAGTGAATAGGGGAATCCTTTCCTCTTTTTCTTTTTTGTTAGTCTTTTATCAAGATTACAATCAGAGTTAAGAACATCNTGAATAGCAGACCTGCAAACCCAAATATTAGTGTTAAGGGAAAGCCCAAAAGAATAGCACATATAGCCCTTTTCAGTCTGCTCTGTGAAAACAAGCCTTTTATCAGCTTATACAGTATGACCACACCTAAGGCTACTGCCAGAATAACGATAATTCCTAGCAGGAGGAGGTATAACGCAGATGCTAGCATACTCTATTCTATTTTGCCTTACTTAAAAAGTTTTTTGACTCTAAATTTATCACATCTTCTTTAAAAAGTTTTTCAAATATCGAGATAGCACTTTATAAGGTTCTGTCTGCTGAATTTAATATGAGCTGGGATTGGACAGCATATATGGTGTATCTTTTATGTCAGGGGAAACCCATAACAGATGAAGAGCTTAGGGAATATGTCCGGTTCATGTGGAATGATCAGGGGATAATACTCCATGATTCAGATGAGGAGATAACATCCCATCTTAACTTTTTGAGAAGGCTGGGATACATCGATTATGACGGAAAAGTCATAGTTCCAAAGGAAAAGCTCGAAAAATTGGCATCTTTAACCTGCTATGATCCTGCCCGATACAAGATAAAACTGCTGGACACCTACATTAGTGGGATAGAGGAAAGTGCTAGGAATTTCCTAAGGAAAAAAGGGAGAGTGGACATGAAATTACCCCCACCACCTGTCTGATCAGGTCTTCTCCAGAAGGTAGGCGATCACGAGAAATGCAAATATTAAAAGAATCATCATTATGATGGGGGATAAGACCATCATCATCAAAATAAGCTCAGCACCTATGAAGCATCCCAATGTCGCTATCTTCACCTTTCTCTCCTTTTTCTTCAAATTCGCTAGGATTATGAAGCCCAAAGACAGGAAAAGTAAAATGAGAAGGAGTATGTCCGTCATCTCAATCCCTCGTGTAAACCCATCTCCTCTTCTCCTTATGCTTTTTGTATAGCAGGATGCCAAACATGAATACTAGTAAAGACATCACTATGACAGGTATCTGAACACTTGCATTGGGCCAGAACATCATTGTTGTTGGATAGGATGACCCTGCTGTAACTGTTGTTGAGCTCCCTGTTCCTGCTGTTGCTAGCTTCCTGAGTATATCCGATAATCTGCCTTCAAGATCTACTCTTGTGTTGTTGATTAAAACTGTTATATTG
>JGI20130J15133_1002995_pt1 | contig 11976 bp, 11 predicted proteins | sample WasSprMetagenome_FD_15133 | JGI IMG/M metagenome (IMG submission 15133) | reverse complement strand
CTTATGGAGTACAAGGGTGTTAGTAGATTAATAAGGGCATTCTCGCATGTTGCGAAAGAATTCCACAAAGCTAAACTACATATAGTAGGCTCGGGACCTGAAATGACTAGGCTTAGAGAGCTCTCGAGAAAACTAGGTCTAGAGAGCAATGTCGTCTTCCACGGATGGCTACCAAGAGATGACGCATTGAAAATCGTCTCATCCTCAGCTTTATTAGCCCACCCAAGTCTCTACGAATCCTTTGGTTACGTGATAGTAGAGGCATATGCTCTTGGAAAACCCGTTATAGCTCACAGAGCACCATACTCCAAAGAGCTCGTTGAAGAGTTAGGGGCAGGTCTCACTGTAGACACGCTTAATGGGAAAGCATTCTCCGAGGCACTACTAACTCTACTCACAGATAAAAGTCTCTATAGAAAATACAGCATTAAAGCTCAAGAAGTAGCTGAGGAAATCTTTGACATAGGCATTACTGCTAGTAAGTATATCAAAGTATATGAAAGCCTCGCAAATCAATAGGATGGAAGCTATGACCATAATCTCACTAACTTTCGACGACGGCTATCTACAACATTACGATATCGCTAAAAAGCTTTATCACATGGATATCCAAGCCACATTCTTCATTATAACGGGTCTAAAAACGTATGCTGGGAAAGGTCTCTTAACATCAAGGCCTGAGCTTATAAGGGATATACTAGATATGGGTCACGAGATAGGATCTCACACAGAGACTCATAGAGATCTAACAGCACTTAAACCTCGAGAAATTGAAGAAGAGTTTGCGAATTCATTGAATTTTATTAGAGGGTTTACTGATGAACCCGTGGGCCTTGCATACCCATACGGCTCTTTCAACCAGGTTGTTGCAGATATCGCTAGGAGGTACTTCGCTTATGCTAGAACTATGGGCTCGTACAATAGGTGGAATAGCATTAGAGATAGGTTCTGTGTTGGAGGCATGGGTGCTAGGTACCTCCCAGAGATTATTCTGAAAAGTCTTTTCACCGAGAAGTTTAAACTAGCCGTCCTAGTGTTTCATGAAGACGTGAGGTTTGCCATAGCCATTGCGAAGCTCTTAAAAGATCTCGGATTCGAGATAAAACCCCTTAGAGAGGCTATAAAAACCTTATGAAGAAAATCGTATCAGTTCTGCATCACCCACTACCTCAAGTAGATGGGAAATTAGCTGAGGAAGAGGGCCTAGGCTGGCACTTTAGATCTGCTAGAGCGTTAGCTAAATATGGACACTACGAAGCAGTTGCTGTAAGGCCCAATGAGCACCCCAAATTTCTGTCTAAGCTTATCAGCGGCATTCCCACGGTCTTGACACCATCAATAAACTTGTCGCCTAGTCAAAGAGTTTGGAAGTGGAGCCACGTATCTATAGCTCTAGCAGATTTTGCTGAGAGAGCCGTTGAGCAAGGATTCGTGCCATACGTACACGAGTATAGGGCGTTAAACTCTGAACTAGTCATTAAGAGAGTTGTTGAGCACCCAATGATACTTCAACACCATGGATCATTTCCGCCTAGTAGGCCACGCCTAGAGAACCTGCTTAACTTTGTTAAAGAGCTTAGCAAGCTTAAGAGGGAGAGATACCTGAAGAGGGTTAACGGCTTCTTCTTCGTGCTTAACAAGTATGAGAAGCACTACCTTGAAAACGTGCTTAACGTTAATGCAGAGGTTGTTGTTAGAACTATGGCCGTGGACTTTAATGAGCTAAAACCTTTGAGTACCGAGGGAAAGGTCAGTGTTAGGAGGGGCATCGGTATTGATGAGGATGTAGTAGTGCTAACAACGTATGTTGGGGTGTTCGGCGAGGAGTTTAGTGGCATGAAGGGGGCTCAATACTTGTTCAGGATATGGCGTGAACTAAGATCTCGCTTCAAAGATAAAGTTGTAGTAATCGCTACTGGTGTTGGAGAACCGTACCTATCTCTCCTAAGGAGTGCCGGTATATTGGCATACAAGCTCCTCCCTCATAGAGACTACATAAGGCTTGTTGCCGCATCTGACGTATACTTCCTGCCCGCCACCTCAAGCTACTCATATGGTGGTATTGGAGTCGCTGTTATGGAGGCCTTAGCCATGGGGATACCGGTTGTGAGTCCTACGCTAAGGGAGTTTCCAGAACCAAGACATATCAAGGATCTCGGAGTAGCAACTAGATATGTTAACGATGAAGATGCACTTAGGGGGTTCGTTGATGCACTAGTATACGTAATTGAGCATAGAGAGCACTATAAGCCTTGGGTTATTAGAGAACTGAGTCACAAATACTACTCGTGGGAAAGCTTTGTGAGAGACTTCAATAATGCTGTGAAAAGGTTATGAAAACAACGGTACTAATTCTAACTAGTGGAACTGTGGATAGGCATATACTGATCAAAGGCCTGCTCAGATCGTTGGCAAGGCAATCCGTTAAACCAGATGAAGTAGTAATAGCTACAGAGACAGCTGGAGGGGAACTAGCTAAGATTGCAAGTGAGTATTTAGGCAACACAGATTTCAAGGTTATTGAAACCGGTTATTGGAATAAATGTTGGACGGCTAACAAGGCAATATTAGAGTCTAAGGGCGACATAGTGTTCTTGCTGGAAGACGACCTGTACCTAGCACCAAACTTCATTGAGGAGGTGTTGAAAGCCTTTGAGGAATATCCCGAAGCTGGCTGTGTCTACACTAAATGTATGTGGGTGTTTAGAGAGGGGGCTAGATCGAGAGGCGGATTAATGGGCTGGCTAGCAAAAACGGTGAGCAAGTTATCTGTTCACGAATCAGTATTACCGAAAATGGTCAAGAAAATAAATGACCATCTAATCGAAGTACCAGTATTCACGATGAGCGTTGCTTGTAGGAGAGAGGTATTGTTAAAAGCAGGGCTCTACGATATGAGAGTTAAGGAACCTATACTCGGCGAAGACTACGACCTTGCTCTTAGAATTAGGAAAAGAGGCTATAAAATAATGCAGACAACTAAAGCTATCTCATATCATTTAACAAAACAGGTATCTAAAGGCATTACAAAATATAACAAAGACCCAGCTAAGCTTATGGGAACTTATGAAACAGAGGTGTATTTTGTAGCTAAGAATAGAGGCGTCTTAGGAACTGTTAATGTAATTAATCACGTAGTATACAGGGTTATTGAAGCAATAGCTTGGGGGGTTAAGACAGGAAACTTTAAAGTAGCTTTTTACGGCATAGCAGGTAGCATCAAAGGATTTATGAAAGGATGCCTCTTTGCCAACAATATATGAATCATTATTCAAGGCTAAGTAAGTTATGTCTCTTAGAAAATTGAGACAATATTACAGTCATTATGCTAGAATTGTCAATACTCTAAGAATTAGCTTATTATGCAAAGTAAAAATTCTTGCATATCTGCTGGTATACCTAGCTTTGCTTAATAAAATAGAAAAAGCACTACCGATTAAAATAAAAGTAAAGCTAAAACCTGCCATCTCTATTGAAGGTGTACAATATAAATTAGTTGATCTAGAATCCTTAAGCACACTGTCTCCTACGCATGAGCCGTGGATGATTAAATATTTAAAAATAAGAAACGGAGAAATTTTTGTTGATGTTGGAGCACACATAGGTAAATATGCTTTAGAAATTGCCAAGGAGAATCCCAAGAGTATCGTAATCGCTATTGAGCCTGCCAAAGATACGTTTTATGCATTATTAGAGAGCATCAGAAAGAATGGACTTAAAAACGTCATTGCACTAAATATAGCAGCGTGGGATACTAATACTAAGATAAAGATCTTTGTCACAGAAGCTCACGAAGGTAGTTCAGCATTTTTGCACCTTGCTGAAAATGCTGGAGTTGTAAGAATAGATGAAGTTGATGCACGGAGACTTGACGACATAGTTGAAAGGCTTAAACTTAGTAAAATTGATTGGGTTAAAATTGATGTTGAAGGTGCAGAGCTTCGGGTTCTTTGCGGATTTATTAAGTCTATGTTAAAAATTAAGCCTAAAATTATCATTGAAATTAAGGAATTTAATAGAAATAAAGCATTAATGATGCTTAAGAGCATAGGATATAAATGTCAACAAATACCCGAAGATCCTTCTCACCAGTACTTCATCTGTGAGCACTATGGTGGCATCAATTGATGTGATCATGCCTACATGTAATAGTAATAAGCCTTATTTCCCTTTAGTCTCGAAAGCCATTAAAGAGAATGTACCTTTAAATAAAATTATTATTATTGATTGCTTTAGCAATGACGGAACTGTAGAATTAATATCAAAATTCTTTGGAAGAAAAGCATTAATATTACGAACTCACGCAAATTTGGCGTATGCAAGATATCTAGGAATAAAGTTTGTAGAAACAGATATTTTTGCTATGATTGATAGTGACACGATGATACTACCTTATTGGTATTTAAAGCTTTACCGCATTCTTAGCAGTGATAAAAAGATAGGAGCTGTTGAAGGAAGGCTAATAAGCTCATCTAAGTTAACAAGCCAGCTTCCTTTAACTCGCATATACAATCACAGTATCATCCTTGAGAAGGAAAAAGTGAACGAACTTAGTCCTACTTTCATACTTAGAAGAGGATTATGGTGGTATGTACGTGGAGAAACCACAAATGTTCTCATTCGTCGTGAAGTTGTTAAAGATTGGAAGCCATTAGATAATCTCGGTGCATTCGAGGATTTTCATTTAACACAACATGTGTTAAGAAAAGGATATAAGTGGGTTCGTTATGAAAGAGATGTTGTAGCAATACACTTTGAATTACCAAAGAATCCTATTAAGTCTCTTATATTGAAGCCTATTAGAAAAGGGCTCTGGCATGGTAGCAATCTCTTTATTCTGCTTAAGAATATGGAATTAGACAGAAAAATAGTACTATTAGATAACATTCGAGAAATTACGAATTCTGCTTTAAAGCTATTTTATAAAAAAGACAAAGAGAAGTATATCATTTCCCTATTATTTGCTATTGCTGTAGATCTGGGCATACTTGTAAGGGATAGATATGCTCAACAGTACAGACGTAGATGATGTTTTAATATCATTAATAATACCTGTCAAGAATGAAAAGAGTAGAATAAAGGTTATAATTGAAGGACTTTATAAGCAAAGTTATAGACCTATTGAAGTCATCTTCGTAGATGGGGGTTCAACTGATGGAACAATTGAAGAGATTCTTGATGCAATTAGAAGGTATTCAGCAAATGATTTTAAAATAAGGTTGCTTAGGGAAAGTGATTTTGGAAATGTAAGGTCTCCTGCTAATGCGAGAAACATTGGAGCACTAAATGCTAGTGGCAAATACGTGGCGTTTTTCGATGCTGACTTCGACTTTAGTGAAGACCCTAGGGCTATAGAGAATATTGTTAAGGCTTTTAATAGTGGAGCTAATCACGTAGGCATTAAATATGTTCCCAATATGCATACTTGGATTGAGAAACATTTAGCACTAGATGACATTATACATTATTTTAAGGGGGATAAGCCCGTGCATCTCATATGTTCATTTAAAAGAGAATTTTTTAATCAGGTCAGATTCAACTCTATGTTAGGCTTTAGAGAAGATTTCGAGTTTTTAGATAGGCTTAGTAGACATGTAAAACTCAACACTATTATAATAGATACAGACATTAGGCGATGCTATCCCCATACATTCTATGAGTTTAGAAGACAGCAACTGTGGTATGGCAGAACAGCTCTGAGGTACTATAGAGTTACAGGTGTTAATTCCTTAACAACATTGGCTAGGTCTAATGCAATCCTGGGGTTGGTAACTTTCGCAATAATTGTAGCACCATTAATGCGATTACTATCAATAGCACTCATAGCATTTGCATTCTTACTTATATACGTGCGTTGGCTAAGAAGGGACATGAGGGTTTTAGGGATTAGGGGGCTAGTCTTAGAAAGAATCGTATGGTATCTATTTAGGGAGATTATTGGAAGAGCATTCTTCGATGCAGGGTTTATAAAGTCTCTAGTGCAGAAGAAGGTGATGTTAGGAAGATGAAATCTTCTGAAGAAGTAAAGAGCTTTGTTAGTATTATCATGGTTACTTATAATAGTGCCAGCAAACTTGGCTCTTTCTTTGATAATGTTATTCATAGCATAATGAGTTTAGACTATGATAACTATGCATTAATAATTGTAGATAACAACTCTCAAGACGATACTACTAACCATATAAAGGAGCTTATGAAGTCCTTTAAAGCCAAATGCTTCATTATTAAATTAAGGCAAAATAAAGGTCTTCCCTATGCTTACAACGTTGGTGCAGTAGCCGCGGTTAAGCTATTTCCGGACACAAAGTACCTTCTATTCATGAACGATGATGTAATTTTAAGTAGAAATATTATCTTCGCTCTAATAGAAGCGTTGAAAAGTTCTTGTGGAGCTGTTCAGCCAATTATAATTCATTTAGATGGTCATAAGGAGGTTGGTTTTAAGATAGGTGTTACAGGGTATGTAAAACCTATAGAATACAAAGAAATTCATCCTCTAGGATCACTAGTTAGAGTTCCTGTTATAGTTGGTGCAGCTCTTATGGTTGCTAAGGAAGTGTTCTTTAGCACAGGAATGTTTGATGGAAGTATGTTTTGGGGTTATGATGACGTAGATTTCTGCTGGAGACTTCATAAACACGGGTACACTACATGCATTACTACAAAGACTAATGTAATACATTATGGTAGCGCCACGTGGGGTAAAGAAAATCCGATCAAGTACTTCTATAACACTTCAAATCACATATACATGTTCTATAAAAACCATGATTTTGCCAAAGCCATTCTACTAACACCTCTTCTAATAATCGAGATACTGAGACTATTGCTTTGGAAGCTCAGCCGAAAAGACTTAAAGAGTGTTAAAGCTATTTTGCTGGGTATTTTTAATGGTGTTCTTAGGATCCCCTTAGCGTTAAAAAGTTGTAAAGTTCTCAAATGCCTCAAAACACCTTTCACTTACTTTGATTTAAAAGTTGATTTAGAATTGATCTTTGGGAGGTTCTATAAAACGATATTCAAAGGTGGAAAGTAAAATGCTGAAAGTTCTAGCCAAGAAAATTGCAAGAAGGATTCGATGGATTTTTTATGACGTTTACATGGTAATAAAAGCACCTAAGGTGGACATACTAAATAAGATAGTATTACTCTTTGTTTATATAGCTTATCACATCTTTAAGTTAAAATTCTATAAGTTTAAGATATTTGTAAATGTAAATGGTATCAAGTATAAATTAATAGATCATGATACACTCAAGGTACTATCATATCTCGAGTTATGGATGGATAAGTATTTAGATATAAGGAATGGTCAGGTCTTCATTGATGTTGGAGCTCACGTCGGTAAATATGCTTTGAGGATTGCTAAGAGAAATCCGAGAAGCACTGTTATCGCAATAGAGCCTGGTAGTCTACAATTCAACGCTCTCATTGATGGCATTAATAAAAATAAACTTAAGAATATAATTCCGCTTAATATTGCCGCGTGGGATAGTACAACAAAGTTGAAATTAAAGGTATATTCAATAGATGCAGGAACTTCAAGCGTAATCCCAGGCATGCCTGGGATTGGGCATTTAATTAGGGTAGAGAATGTTGAGGCAAAATCCCTTGATGATGTGGTTAATGAGCTTGGTCTTAAACGTATAGACTGGGTTAAAATTGATGTTCAAGGTGCTGAGTTTCGTGTACTGCGTGGGTTTAGGAATAGTATTACCAGGTTTAAGCCTAGAATCGTGATAGAGATTATGGAGTTTAATAGAGAAAAGGTCTCCAAATTCTTTGAAGAAGTCGACTACGTATGCCGTCATATTCCAGAGGATGAGTCAGGCATGTACTTTATATGTGTGCCAAAGAATTAGTATCCATAGTAATACCACACTTAACGAGGAGGAAAATATTGGGAGACTGCTGGAAAGCATTATAATGCAGGATTATAGACCTATAGAGGTTATTATTGTAGATGGAGGCTCTACCGATGATACACTTAAAGTTATTAATCATTTTATTGAAGGATTTGGTGGTGAGAGTTTAGCTATTCGTGTATTATCGGAGTACGGTGAGTGTAGAAGTCCTGCCAATGCTAAGAATATAGGCTTTCTTAATGCAAAAGGTAAATTATGTTTATTTATTGATGCCGACTACGTGCTTTTAGAACATAATTTTATCTCTAAGGTTATAGATGCTCTAAGAAAATCTCCTTGGGTTAGTGTTAGGCTAATTCCTAGTCAAAGTAAGAACAACTTACTGTCACTAGCACAGGTTATTCAAAACAGGATTTGGGCTCCTGAAGGCTATGTTGATGAAAGACGTTGTTTTAGACGAGAATTGCTGGAGAAATACGCTAATCCACCGTTTAACCCATGTTTAGGCGTAGGCGAAGATGCTGACCTGATTAGCAGGCTCAGAAGACTTGGTTTCAACCCGATATTCGTAGACGCGAAGCTAGGAGATGTAGTCCCACATGATTTAAGGAGGTTCGTAAAAAGATTTGAATGGTATGGTAGAACTAGCTTGAGGTTTTACACAAGGATTCATGGCTTATCGCTACCTGAAGCTGTTATAGCTTCCTTACGAAATAATATAGGGGTCTGGATCACACTCGTTTATCCCTTACTTGCCGTCTTACTGTACTTAGCACTAGGAATTTCAGGTCTTCTAATAGTATTGCTACTATATGTTGCTTCTAGGATTAGGCTTTTCGTGAAAATGCCTATGAAATCTATAAAAGTTTTGGCAACAATTAGTTTTCTAGACCTAATCAGATCTGTAGCATATCTCTACGGTTTATTGAGAGGTTTTGTTGTAGCAAAAGTCTCTAGAGATTAGGAGACTAGGAGCGATGCCTAAAGTTAGTGTAATAATACTTAATTACAATGGCAAGAGTAAGTTAGGATCTTTGCTTGACGATTGCATAAGCTCTGCGTTGGGTCAGTCCTATAAAAATATCGAGGTTTTGTTTGTTGATAATGGTTCTACTGATGGTAGTTGTGAATATGTTAGGGCTAGGTATGGTGATAAGGTTAAGGTTATTTGCTTTGATCGTAACTACGGTTTTGCTCTAGGTAACAACTTAGCATCTAAGTTCGTAAGCAAAGATAGCGGGTATCTAGTGTTTCTAAATCCAGATGCTGTTCTAGATCCCAACTACGTAGAGGTTATTGTGAGCTTTATGGAGAAGAATAAAGGTGTTGGTGTGGCTCAAGGTATTCAGGTGTTTATGGATGAGTCTTTCATTAGTCTCGGAGGCTATGTGGATTCCTACGGTAGAGGTGTTGAGTTTACTCTTAAAAACATCATGCTAAAGCACCCCATAATGGTTTTATGGGCTTCAGGCAGCGCTATGGTTATTAGGAGAAGGCTCTTCGATAGACTTAAAGGGTTTTCGCCAGAGCTCTTCCTATACCATGATGAAATTGATTTGTGTAGTAGGGTTTGGTTGAGTGGGTATGCCGTTGTCTCAATACCATTTACCGGGTATAGGCATTTGAGAGGTGGTGTTGTAAGAGATATTAACTGGGTTAGCTGGTATTTTGCCAATAGAAATAGATGGTTAACAACAATCAGGTATATGCCTCTTAAAAATCTGTTGCTCTCGTTATTGATAGCACTGCCTCTCGAGTTTATAATTAACCTGATCAAGTCTGTTAAGAGGAAAGAGAGATTAAGAGCACTACTCTATGTCAAAATTCTGTTGTTCTTGGTGAAGAAGCTTGGTGACAATATGAAGAAACGTGCTGGAGATACTAGTGGTCTTAAAAAGCTTATAGTTAACGTTAAGAGCCCTCTCTCAAAGGAGATAGAAGCTGTAGCTAACATCCCACGAATTATTAGTAAGCTGATATGTCCTTACACCTAGTATAAACTAAGCAGGAATTCCTATGTCTAATAGAGTTAGTGTTAAGGCTTTAAGTGGTAGCATGGCTTTATCTATAAGCAACTTTGTTTATACTGCTATATCAGCTTTGGGTAGCATTGCTGTTGCTAGGCTTCTCGGTCCTGCAGATTACGGTGTTATAAGTATAGCTCTCATATATCCGATAATGTTTAGTGGGCTAGCCGATCTAGGTCTTTCAACGGCTATAATGAGGTATGCTTCTCTCGGCGACTTGAAGAGTGCTTCTACAGCCTTATGGCTTCGTGTATTCATGAGCTTACTACTCGCTTTAGCCCTGGTTCCGCTAGCACCGTACTTAGCGACCATGCTTCAAAGACCCTACTTGACACCCATGATCTACATTCTAGCTGTCTACAGCTTTGCTAGTGGAACCTTATCATCTGTTACAGCTTTTCTAGCTGGTGTTAACAGGTACTGGGACCTAGCGTTAGTGAATACTGCTTTAGCTGTAGTGAAGGTTTCCTCATCGATAGCCCTAGTACTCGCTGGTTACGGGGTCTACGGCGCTGCCTGGGGCTTCTCAATAGGGTACTCTCTAGCGGCTCTCTACGCATTCACGAAGCTCCTAAGATCAACTAACCCAGCATTAAACTTGACGAGAAGAAGTCTCGCAGAAGTTTTAGGCTACTCAATACCACTATATATACCGGGGTTAATTGGAATCCCGCTCAGCCAGTTCTACAACATCCTCAGAGCAATATACGTCAGTAACGTGGAGATAGGCAATTACCAGGTGGCTAGCAACCTACTAGTACCTATAAGCATAGTTACTAGCTCAATGTCTACAGCACTATTCACAACACTACCCCAGCTAATTAATGAGGAGTACAAGTTTAAAGGAGCTGTAGATAGAGCGGCTAGGTACATAGCCCTCGTAGTAGCGCCGATCGCCACTGCTCTAGCTATTTTCTCGAAATATGCTGTCTACATAGTTTATGGATCCCAGTACGAGTTAGCACCACTATACCTGTCGATAATGGCTCTATCAAGCCTACTAGCACCATTTGGAGTAGTTGTAATGTACTTGAACATCATTGGGGCTACGAGAACAACAATGGTGCTGAACATAGCCAACATGTTGACAGGGCTACCGATAACATGGATTCTACTAGTAAACTACGGAATGCTTGGAGCTGTAGTAGCCTCCGTAGTGAATAGTATTATAGGCACAGTAGTATCGCTAACGGTTGTGAAGAGAATGTACAGCGTTAACATCAAAGTGATGGGTGTGATTAAATACTTGGCACCATCACTAATAGCAGGTGCTCTAACATATCCCATAATACGCGCGGTCAGAGGCATGTGGCTAACTCTAGGCATAGGCTTTACATCATATTCAGCACTACTGGTAATGCTTATAGTGGTGGTAGTAAGCAAAGAGGATCTAATGCATTTAGTCAGCATCAGTAGAAGTATGAAGTACATTGGGTCTATAATCAGCTATACGTTAGATATGGTTGTTAAGATTAAAGTGTTGCTATGTAGGCAACAGGCATGACACTATATATCTACATTCACGTTCCACTCGATAGACAACTTCTTGGGGGATGGAAATGAAGGTTGGTATTGTTGGTTGTGGTTTTGTTGCTAATCACCACGTCAAGGCTTGGAGGAACGTTGGTGCCGGGGTTTTAGCTGTAGTTGATATTATTGAGGATAGGGCTAGGAGTTTTGCCCATAGACATAGTATACCATACTACTTCAGGTCTGTAGAGGATATGCTTAGTAGAGTGAGGCTAGATGTCTTGAGTGTGTGTACACCTCCTCAAGCACATAGAGAGGTTGTTTTAGAGGCTGTTAAGAGGGGTGTTAATGTCTTTGTTGAGAAGCCTCTAGTATTGAGGTATTCTGACGCAGTTGAGATCGTTAGTGAGGCTAGGTCTAGAGGCGTTAAGCTTGGTGTCACCGCGAACTTCCTATTCACGCCAACCATGGTTAAAGCTAGAGACCTCGTTGAGAAGGGTGTTGTTGGTGAATTGAAGCGTGTTGATGTAGTTGTCTATGCTCCCGAGGATATTATATTGAACCCTGAGGGTGGTTGGCTTAAAAATCTGCCTGGAGGTGTTTTCGGTGAGGTC
>JGI20130J15133_1002992_pt1 | contig 11987 bp, 6 predicted proteins | sample WasSprMetagenome_FD_15133 | JGI IMG/M metagenome (IMG submission 15133) | reverse complement strand
ACCGATCCGTGGACGCCCGCCTCCGGCGTTCCGCAGCCCTACCCCGGCTTCACCGGTACGGTTCTCCAGGCTCTCAGGCCGTTCCCGCAGTACACCGGCATCGGCCAGCAGTTCGCCAACTTCGGCACCTCCCTTTACAACTCGCTCCAGATGCAGTTGACGCGACACTTCCGACAGGGTCTCGGCGTACTGGCGGCTTACACCTGGTCGAAATGGATTTCGCTATCGCCCAGCGCCTTGGATGGGATCACACCTGCTGATGTCTTCAACCGCCGCCTGGAGCGCAGCATCAACAGCTACGGCTACCCGCATTACTTCAAACTCACCTGGATCTACGAGATCCCGGTGGGCAAGGGCCGTCGCTGGGATCTGGGCAAGGTGGCCAACCAGGTTCTGGGCGGCTGGAACCTGACGGCGAACCACCAGATCCGTTCCGGCTCGCCGCTCTCGATTTCCGTGGGCGGCTTGGTGTCCAACCCGCTGGGCGCAGCGCGGCCCGATCTGGTGCCCGGGGAGAAGATCATTATCAACCACGACGCACCGATCAACTTCCGCGGCGTGCAGGGCGGCGTGGCCTACCTGAATCGCAACGCGTTCGCGCTGCCGCCCGTGCATCCGGGCGGGCGTAACGTGATTCAGCGCCTGGGCACGCTCGGTCCGGTGCTGCCTAACATTCGCGGGCCGCACTATACCGGCGAAGACATCGGCATCGAAAAGACCTGGAAGATTTCCGAGAGCAAGAGCTTCGAGCTGCGCGGTGTCTTCCTGAACCCGTTCAACCGCCACGGCCGTGGCAACCCGGTGACCGATCTCTCCAGCCCGTTCTTCGGGCAAATCACCGGACCGCAGGTCGGTCCGCGCAACATCGAGCTATCCGCCCGGATCACTTTCTGATACCGACTCGTCCGGAACCTCCGCGCCCCGGCGTGCCGGGGCGCTTTTTTGTTGGCGCTCAAGACGCTGGCGGCTTCGGGCGATGAGGGATGAGGGGAGGCCCTCTTTGTGAGTGGCGCTATCGCGATGCTGCCCAACAGCAGCCGGGAGCAGCGCGTCGCGGCTTGCTTGCGCGAAATCCGGCAGCAGCCCGATTTTCCCGCCTTTGCCCACCAGATCTCCCGGCTCATGCAAGTCCTGGATGACGAAGAGACCTCCCTGCGCCGTCTGACCGGCATCATTCTGAAGGACTTCAGTCTCACGCTGAAGATCCTGCGCACGGCCAACTCGGCGCACTACAACCGCTCCGGCAAGCCCATCGTCAGCGTATCGCACGCGGTGGCCTTGCTGGGCGCCGACGCCATCCGGAACCTGGCTGCAAGCCTGCTCCTGTTCGATCACTACCGGCGGCACTCCCCGGGTTTGAAGCAACTGATGCTGCTGTCACTGCTCACCGCCGCGCAGGCTCGGGAGATTGCGGCTCGTGCAGGTTACCCCCGCCGCGAGGAGGCTTACATCTGCGGCATGTTTCACAACCTGGGCGAGGTCCTGACGGCATGCTACAAACCACGGGAGTACGCCTCCATTCTGGTGCTGATGAGGGAGCGGCGTTGCAGCGAAGACGAGGCTGCGCTGAGGGTCCTCGGCTTCCAATACGCGGACCTGGCGCAGGCTGCCTGCCGCGAGTGGAACCTGCCGGAGCGGGTCATCCAGTCCATGGATCCAGCCGCCCTGCGGACCAGCCAGGGAACAACCGGCCTGCTCGCCAGAATTGCCGCTTGCAGCCACGCCATGACCACAGCCGTCCACCGCAGCGATCCCTCCGCCGGGCGCACACGCCTGCGCCCGGTGATCGAAGAATTTGGTCCGCAGCTCGGCCTGGATCCGGAAAGCGTTCGCGGCATAATCGAGGCCGGGATTCAGGAGACGCGGGAAACCTTCGCCATTCTTCGCGTGCCGCTGGACGAACTCAGACTGAAGCGACACACGGAGGCGGTGCTGGAAGACTGGGGCGGTTCGGTTCCGCTCGAATCGGCACTGGTTGCGCCCTCCTGCGGACAAGCTGCTCTGGAAGAGCTCACCCAGGAGATCGAGTGGGTCCTCTCGGCGAGGCGCGATTGGGAACTCAGTCAGATCATCCTCATGATCGTGGAAGCGATCTATCGCAGCGAGGTCTTCGATCGCGTTCTGTTCTGCCTGTTAGATCCCGCCTCGGAAACCATGCAGGGCCGCATGGGCTTGGGCGAGGGAGTTGACGCTCTGCGCGAGCGATTTCGGCTCGCAGTGGGGCCGGGGAACGGCCTGCTCAGTCAGGCCCTGCTGAACCGCCGCACCCTCCTGCTGTCGGTGGAGAACCCGCTCTCGGAGGAAGAGGTCCGGGGGTTGCGGGAGCGGGGCGTCAGTTGCCTGGGACTTTTCCCGATTGTCGTGGATGACGTCCTGGTCGGGTGCCTGTACGCGGAGCGCACGGGGGCGGGGCGGGATCCCGAGGCGCGAACCTTCGAGTGCTTCAACCGCCTGCGGCACCTGGCGGCCCGTGCCATCGCTTTGAGCCGACAGGGGCGCCGTTCCAGGAACGGTTCGGAACCGGCACCGGACGACCGCATCTAAACGATTGGGACTCCGCGGGCAATAACCTCGACTGCGGTACTATCGTCTTTTAGTTCTGGGCGAGCAATCCCGGGGTGCAAGCGCCGAACTGTACCCCGCGAGTGGCGGCCATGACGAGCCATCCCAAACAAAGCAAAGCGGATAGCCAGCGCCGGGCCAAACGGGTGGCGATCGGGCTGGCTGTTGCGGGAGTCCTGGCGGCGCTGGGCGGTATCTGGGCCTGGCAGGCGTGGAAAGCTGCCCGGCCAGTGAGGCCTGCGGCCGCCGCAATCCGTACCGCCAAGGTTCACCAGGGGCGGGTGGAACATACGATCCGTCTGACGGGCGTCACAGCTGCGGAGCGTTACGCCGGTTTGGTGGCTCCCCAGTTGCGGGGCAGCCGCGGGGGCGGCGGACTGAACGTAAGCATCGCCTCGCGGACTTCCCGCACCTACTCGATCTCGGGGACCTTCGCCAGCACCACCACCAGCAGTTCGTCCACCACGACCTCGGCCTCCACAGCCTCTCGGGCCAGCACCAGTGGGACGAGCACGGCATCCACCAGCGGCGAGAGCGGCGGCTCGGAGCAAGCGAGCGCAGGTGGAGGCGGTGGGGGCGGCGGGTCGGCCTCTGGTTCCTTGGCGCGTTCCGTGGGTGGCATGACTCTGGCTCGCGTGGGCGGAGGCGGTGGCAGTAGCAGCGTCTCCTCCGGAGGAGGCGGCCGTGGCGGAGGCGGAGGAGGCGGAGGCTTCAGCCTCGGTCTTTCCCGCGGCGGCAGCGATTTCACGCTCACCTTGGAAAAAGTGGTTCCCCCGGGCACCTTCGTCCGCAAAGGCGACGTGGTGGCCGAGTTCGACCGCCAGTACATGCTCACGCGGCTCGACGATTACCGCGCCACCATGGACCAGGTAGAAGCCGGGATGCGCATCCTCGAAGCGGACCTGGAGGTGGAGCGCAAGAGCCACCAGCAGAGCATCGAGGCGGCGAAAGCAGATCTGGAGAAGGCCCGCATTGACTTAAAGACGGTGCCCGTGCAATCGGCCATCATGACCGAGAGGCTGAAGCTGCTTGCCGAGCAGGCCGAAGCCAAGTACAAGCAACTGCTCAAGGAGGTCAGCCTGAAGGAGATCACCTACGCCGCGGACCGCCGCATCGCCGAGCTGGAACGCCAGCAGGCTTTGAATGAGCTGCGGCGCGCCGAAGCCAATGCTGACCGCTTGCTGGTACGCGCGCCCATTGACGGCATCGTGGTCATGGAGAGCATTTTTCGCAGCGGCGAGATGGCGCGCATCCAGGCCGGCGATCAGTTGCAGCCGGGCATGCTTTTCATGCGGATCGTGGACATGAGTTCCATGCTCGTGCAGGCCCGGGCCAATCAGGTGGACGTGGAGCGGCTCCGCATCGGCCAGCGGGCCAGGATCCGTTTCGATGCCTATCCGGATCTGGAGTTGCCCGCCCATGTCCATGCCATTGCGCCCATGCCCACCTCGGGCGGCTTCCGGGCTTCCTACGTCAAGGAAGTGCCGGTTGTGCTCAAGATTGACAAGCTGGATCCGCGCGTGATTCCCGACCTGTCGGTGAGCGCCGACGTGGTCCTGGAGGAAGAAGATTCCGCTGTGGTGGCGCCGCTGGCGGGAATTTTCCGCGATTCCCCGGATGGCGTTCCCTACGTCTTCGTGCAAAAACCCGGCGGCTGGGAGCGGCGCCCGGTCGAGCTGGGCGTCAGAAATCACATTTATGCGGCCGTGCGCTCTGGTTTGCGGCCTGGCGAAGTCATCGCCCTGGAGCGGCCGCCGGGAGGGGGTAAGTAAGCTGTGGCGTCCAAGAACCTGAAATCCAAACCGAGACTGGGCAAGGCAGGCCCGTCCCGCCGCAGCAAGATCATCGGCTGGACGGTTGCGCTGGTCCTGCTGGGGGGCGGCGGCTACGCCGCCTACTACTACGCTGGCGTCACGGAGGTCGAGATACCGACTGCGCGGGTCCGGCGCGGCGACTTCCTGATCAGCGTTCGCACGCGTGGCGAAATCCGTTCTACGCGTTCCGTGATCCTGACCGCGCCCCAGGTGCCCGATCCGCGCATCGTGCGTCTGGCCGAGTCGGGTAAGCCGGTCAAGAAAGGGGACGTGGTCGTCGAGTTCGACACCGCCCAGCAGGAGCAATATTACTTGGAGCGCGCCACCACCGTGCGCACGGCCGACAGCCAGATTATCCAGACCCAGGCCTCGCATCGCATCATTGACGAGCAGGACGCTATGAGTCTGATGCAGGCCGAATACGATCTGGAGCGGGCCAAACTGGAGGCCAGCAAAGCCGAGATTCTCTCGGAGATCGAGGGGGCCAAGAATTGGATCAATGTGGGCATTTCCGAGGGCAACCTCACCCAGGTCAAAACCATCATCAAATCCCACAAGGTCACGCAACAGGCGGACATCGAGCGGCTCCAGCAAAGCAAGAACAAGGCCGTGCGCGACTTGGAGCGGGCCAAGGATTACCTGAGCAAGATGGTGATCAGGGCCCCGATTGACGGGATCGTGAACATCCTGCCTAACTTCCGCGCGGGTGGATCGTTCGGCTCCATGCCGCCGCCTTTCAAGGAGGGAGACCGGGCCTGGACGGGCGCCGCCATCGCCGAGATTCCCGATCTCTCCAGCATGCGCATCGAGATGAAGCTGGAGGAAGTGGATCGGGGCCGCATCAAGTTGGGTCAGCAAGTCCGGGTTCGTGTGGACGCGATAGCCGACAAGGAATTCCTCGCCGAGCTGGACTGGATCAGCCCGATCGCGGCAGTGACTTTCCGTGGCCCAGGCATGTCGGAGAAAAACTTCCCCGCCCACGCCACGCTCAAGAACGTGGATCCCCGGCTGCGGCCCGGCATGAGCGCGACAGCGGAGATCGTTATCGAGAGCCATCCCAACGTGCTCCTGATCCCGGCGCGGGCCAGTTTCCTGCACCAGGGCAAGCCGGCGGTCTGGGTGCAGCGAGGCCAGCAGTTCGAGATCCGGACCATCGAGGTGGGCTTGAGGAACGAGAACGATATCGTCGTTGTGAAAGGTTTGCGTGAGGGCGAAGTGGTTGCGCTGGAGAACCCGATCGAAGCGGCCAAGCGGGCACGCAAGAAACTGTGAGCCGTAAGGGAAGAACGCGTGCTGCGCGTGCGCCGAGCGTGAAAAGAATCCGACCATGAAGAAGCTTTTGTTCCGTCTGATCCTGGCAGGCATCGTGGCTGGTTCCGCCTACGGAGTGTGGCGGCTATTCCGGCAGATGCCCGAACGGCAGATCCAGGTGCCCACTACGCGGGTTCGGCAGGGTGACGTTGTGATCCGCACGTACGCGCGTGGCGAGCTGCGCCCGGTGCGGCAGGCCACGCTGGTGGCGCCCAACCTGTTCGGCACCGTGCAGATCACGCGCCTCGCGCCGCTGGGCGCCTTCGCCAAGGAGAAGGATCTCATCGTCGAGTTTGACGATTCCGAAGTCCGTTCCCGCCTGGAGGAGCGCGAGCTGGAGCTCCAGCAAATCGAGGAGCAGATCAAGAAGGCGCAGGCCGAGCTGGCCATCCGCAACAACCAGGACCAGGTGGACCTGCTCAAGGCGCGCTACTCGGTCCGTCTGGCCGAGCTGGAAGTGCGTCGTGCCGAGCTGAAATCGGCCATTGACGCCAAGAAGGACCTGCTCACGCTGGAAGAGGCCCGGCGGCGGCTCAAGCAATTGGAAAGCGACATCAAGTCCCGCCTGGAACAGGCGGAGGCCGAGATTGCGGTTCTTCGGGAAAGGCGCAATCGCGCTCTGCTGGAAGTCCGGCGCGAGCGACAGCGGCTGATGCAGGTCAAGCTGCTCGCTCCGATCAGCGGTTTGGTGGCCATTCGGCAAAGCCGTCCCATGGGGATGTACTTCCCCGGCATGCAGCTTCCGGATTACCGCGAGGGCGACCAGGTGTTCCCCGGCACGCCCGTAGCCGACGTGCTCGATCTCTCCGAAATGGAACTGGTGGCGAAGGTCAACGAGCTGGACCGCGCCAACTTGCAAGAAGGCCAGGAGGCGCTGGTCCGCCTGGATGCCATTCCGGATAAGGTCTTCCACGCCCGCATCAAGTCCTTAAGCGGGACGGCGAGCGCCAACGTGTGGGCGGGGGATCCGACCAAGCGCTTTGACGTGGTCTTTGCGGTGGACATGAAGGAACTGCTGAGCGGGCTGGGGGCCAAGCCGGAACAGATCCGGATGATTCTGGAGACGGCGGAGCGCAACCGTTCCAAGCCGGTCACAGCGACAGGTCCTTCGCCGGCCATGATGGCCGCGGCGTTTGCTCAGCAGGGCGGCGCTGCGCCGGGCGGCATGCCCATGTTGCTGGGTGGTCCGCCAGGCGGACCCGGCATGGAGCAGCCAGCGGCGAGTGGGCAGGCAGCGGAGAGGCCGCGCCGCGGCTCCATGATGGGTGGCGGGCAAATGTCGCCCGAGGACATGCAGAAGATGCGCGCTCTGCTCGAGAAGGAGCTGGGCGGGCGCTCCATGCGCGATCTGAGTCCGGAAGAGCGGCAGAAAGTTTTCGAAAAGATCCGTTCGGCGATGGGGGGAGCTGCTGGCGGCCCGGGCGGTGCGATGTCCCCCGAGGATCAGAAGAAATTCCGCGCCCTACTCGACAAGGAACTGGGCGGGCGCAAGCTGGAGGAGCTTTCGCCTGAAGAGCGGCGCAAGATCATGGAAAAGGTGCGCCAGGCGATGGGCCAGCCAGCCGGCGGACGCGCGCCACGAGAGGGCCGAGAAGGGACGCGAGGTGAACGGGGCGGTCCCGGCGGGCTGCCCGGGTTCCCGGACCTGCCTGCCGGCTTTGGTCTGGGGGCTTCCCAGCAGTTCAGCGAAAAGGATCTGGAGAACGCACAGCTGCCGCCCCCGCCCGAGGCCAACAGCCAGTTGGAGATCCTGTTGCGGCCCGGGCTGCTGGCCGATGTCGAGATCATCGTGGAGAAGATCCCCAACGCCATTTATGTGCCGGTGCAGGCGGTCTTCGAGAAAGACGGCAAGCCGGTAGTCTACGTCAAGCGTGACAACACATTCGAGCCGCGCGTGATCAAGCCGCTCAAACGCAGCGAGTCTGTGATGGTGATCGCCGAAGGCGTCAAGCCGGGTGAGATCGTGGCTTTGTCGGATCCCACGGCGCGCGGGACGGAGCGCAAGAAAGAGGAGAAGAAAGGCGCGAAGTCGGGCGCATTGCCGGTCGGCGGCGGTCCCGGAGGAGGTTTGTAGGCAATGTCGGTGCTGACCGCATATCTGCCCGATCTATACATGGGGCTTTCCAGCCTCCTGGTGCACAAACTGCGCACCTTGCTGACCATGCTGGGCATGATCTTCGGCGTGGGCGCGGTAGTGGCCATGCTGTCCATTACCGCGGGGGCGCAGAAGGAAATGATGAGCTACATTGACCTGCTGGGGGTCAACAACATCATCATCGAGGCCAAGGAGGCGACCAACCGTGACGAGCTCCAGGCCCGGCGCGCCATTTCGCCCGGCCTGACTTTCCGTGATTACCGCGCCATCCTGGAAAACGTCCAGGGACTGGAAGCAGCCACGCCGCGCAAGCGTTTCAAGCCCTCGCGCGTGCTGCCCAAGACCAGCCAGGAGATGCCGTTGCTGATTGGCGTGTTGCCCAACTACGAGCAGATCGGCAACCTCAAGGTCATTTCCGGGCGGTTCTTCACCGAGGAGGAAAACCTGCACTCGGCCCCGGTTTGCGTGCTGGGCGAATCGGCCAAAGTCAACCTGCTCGGCTACGAAGACGCGGTGGGCAAGTACATCAAGATCAACGACGTCTGGTTGCAAGTCATCGGAGTGCTCTCGCAGCAAGCGGTGGCCGACACCGATGTCGAGGGGCTGGAAGTCGTCAACCGGAACAACCTGGTGATCGCGCCCCTGAACACGGTGATGCGCCGGTTCGAGGACAGCAACAGTTATCTGAAGGACGAGATTGACGGCATCTACATCAAGGTCGCCCCGGGCGTGGATTCTATCGAGACAGCCAACGTGGTGCGCGCCATTCTTGCCGCCACCCACAAGGACGCGGGCGATTTCACGGTGGTGGTGCCCGCTCACCTGCTCGAGCAGCGGCGCCGCACGCAGTTCATCTTCAACGTGGTGATGATCTGCATCGCCGGAATTTCGCTGCTGGTGGGTGGCATCGGCATCATGAACATCATGCTGGCCACGGTGCTCGAGCGCACGCGTGAAATCGGCATCCGGCGCGCCATTGGCGCCCGGCAGGCCGATATCATTCGTCAGTTCCTCACCGAAGCCGTCCTGATTTCCATTGTGGGGGGTCTGATCGGGATCGGCTTCGGGTTCGCCTTGTCGCGGGTGATTGCTGCGGCAGCGGGCTGGTCCACGGTGGTCACCTTCATCTCCATCGCGGTGGCTTTCGGCGTGTCCGTGGCCATCGGATTGCTCTTCGGCATCTACCCCGCGGTCCAGGCCGCCAAGCTGGATCCCATCGAGGCGATCCGTTATGAGTGACAAACCGGGCAAGGCCCGGTTGCGGAGCGGTTTTCTATGAGAAGGAAAGCGATTCTGGCAGGATTCGTTTTCGTTTCGGCGCTGCCGGCGCAGAACTTCGTGGCGCCGGTCTTTCCCACGCCGTCCTACTTCCGGCAGCACTTCGCCACCCCCAGGGCGCGCGTGGAGCTGCAACCCCCGGTTAGGTTCGAGGATTTCATCGTCAACGGCGCGCTGGAGCTTTCGCTGAGAAACTATCTGGAGCTGGTGCTGGCCAACAACACCGACATTCAAATCCAGCGGCTGACCCTGGAAACCCCGCGCAACGCCATCCTGCGCGCGCTGGGCAGCTTCGATCCCACGCTCAGCGCCAGCTTCAACAGTACGCGGACGCGCAATCCGGCGACCAGCGTGCTCCAGGGCGCCAACCTGCTGAGCCAGCTCAATCAGGTGGCGGATTTCCGTTACCAGCAGCGACTGGAAACGGGCACCATCTTCAACGTGGGGTTCAACGGCACCAAGAACGCTTCCAACGACCAGTTCGCCACCTTCAACCCGGCGTTGAACGCCACGCTGAGTTTCGGCTTCAGCCAGCCGCTGCTGCGCGATCGCAGTCCCGATCTGGTGCGCCTGCCGCTAATGGTGGCTCGCAGCCAGTTGCGCCGCAGCGAGTACGAACTGCGCGACCAGTTGATGCGGCTCATCGAGCAGGCCGAGCTGGCCTACTGGGCGGTGATCGAATCGCGCGAGCGCCTGCGCGTGCAGGAGGAGTTCTTGAAGCTGCGCGAGGCGGCCTTGAAGCGATCCCAACGCGAGCTCGAGCTGGGCGCACTGTCGCCGCTGGAAATCTACCGTCCGCAACAGGAGTACGCCACGGCGGAGATTCAGGTGACCCAGTTCCGCTACCAGTTGCAGCAGCGCGAGGACGCTTTGCGACGCCAGATGGGCGCGGACCTGGATCCGCAGATCCGCAGGCTGCCGATTGTGTTGACGGAGACGGTCTCCCCAGTGATGGATGACAAGCCGCTGGACCGCGAAGCCCTGGTCGAGATCGCCCTGGCCAACCGACCCGATCTGAAAGCACAGTTGCAGGGCCTGGATATTGACGATCTGAACATCCGGTCGGCCTCCAACCGGCTGAAGCCTGACCTTCGGCTCACGGGCCAATACAGCGCACGCGGGCGTGGCGGCTGGTACTATGAGCGAGCTAACGTGTTCGGCCAATCCCAACTCGTCCGTGTTGTGCCCGGCGGCTTCGGCGACGCTCTGAACCAACTGTTCAGGTTCGATGTGCCCACCTACCAGTTCGGGCTCACGCTCACCTTGCCGTTGCGCGACCGGGCGGCGCAGGCGGACCTGGCTGACGCGTTGGTGCGCAAGAAGCTGGACACCCTGCGCGCCCGAAGCCTCGAGCAACAGGTCCGCCTGGAGGTTCCTCAACGCCATCAGCCAGCTCGAGTCCGCAAAAGCCGGCGTGCAACAGGCGCGCGTGGCGCTCGAGTTCGCTCAGAAGGACTTCGAAGCCGAGCAGAAGCGCTACGACCTGGGCGTGAGCATCCTCTACTTCGTACTCGAAGCCCAGACGCGTTTGACGAACGCGCAATCAACCCTGGTCACGCAGACCATTGCTTACCGGCGCGCCCTGCTCAACCTGCTGCGCGTCACTGGCCAGTTGCTCGACGAACGCGGCATTGTCGTCAACGGCTCCTGATCGGGAGCAACCCGCCGGCAGGAGCGGGCGGTCTGTCATGCTCCAATAGGGGAGATGGGCCGCATCCGCATCCTGCCGGACGAGGTCGCCAACAAGATCGCCGCCGGCGAGGTCGTCGAGCGTCCCGCTTCCGTCGTCAAGGAGCTGCTCGAGAACTCCCTGGATGCCGGAGCTAGCGACCTGCGGATCGAGGTGGCGGGGGGCGGCCGCCGTTTGATCCGGGTCGCCGACGACGGTTGCGGAATGATGCACGACGATGCGCTGCTGGCCTTCGAGCGTCACGCCACCAGCAAGCTTCGCGACGCTCGTGACTTGCAGGCCATCAGCACGCTGGGCTTTCGCGGTGAGGCGCTGCCTTCCATTGCCGCCGTGTCGCGCCTGATCCTGGAAACACGCGCCGCCGAAGAAGCCACCGGGACGCGGATCGAGATCGCGGGCGGCAGGATCCTGAAGGTGGATGAGGTAGCCTTGCCGCCGGGAACCAGCGTCACGGTCCGCGACCTGTTCTACAACGTTCCGGCGCGTCGCAAGTTCCTTCGATCCGAGCAAACCGAGCTGGCCCACATCGCCTCGCTGGTGACGCATTACAGCCTGGCTTACCCGGAGAAGAGCTTTTCCCTGCGCCACGAAGCACGCTCGCTGCTCGAAGTCACCCCGGTCGAGAAACTCCGGGATCGCGTCTATCAGGTCTTCGGGAGCGAGCTTCTTGAGGAGCTGGTGGATCTGGGCGTGAGGGAGCGAGTGCTCGAGCCGGGCCGACCCCTGGCCGAGGGGATTGCGCGGCACGGAACACCTCCCGAACCGGCGCGTGCCGCCGTGTTCCGGCTGCGCGGTTTTGTTTCGCAACCGCAATACCAGCGAGCGAACCGCAACTCGATTTTCCTGTTCGTGAATCGCCGGCTGATCCGGGATCGGCTGCTACTCCACGCCTTGCTGTCCGCTTACCGCAACCTGATGCCGCCGGACGCCTTCCCGTTCGCCCTGCTTTTTCTCGAGTGTGACTGCGGGGAGGTGGACGTCAACGTCCATCCGGCCAAGACCGAGGTTCGTTTTCGCCACGCGCAGTTCGTCCACGACTTTGTGCGTGACGCCGTGCGCGAAGCATTGATGGAAGCGAGGCCGGTGTCTTCGATCCCTCTGCCCGCAGCAGCGCAACCCGCCGCTTCTTTGCCGTATTCGGAGTTTTCCCAACGCCTGGAGGAACAATCCTGGCAGCTCGGCGGCAGCTCAGCCCCGCTGGTGCTCGAGCCGCCGCCCGGGCCGGCGCCGCGTCTGG
>JGI20130J15133_1002991_pt1 | contig 11989 bp, 11 predicted proteins | sample WasSprMetagenome_FD_15133 | JGI IMG/M metagenome (IMG submission 15133) | reverse complement strand
TCTCCGCTTGACAGGTCTATAGGAAGTTTAGCAGCGGGCGCAAAAGGCCTTTCTTACGTATACATCACCAAACCTGGTGAAGTAACACTGTTAAATATTAGCTGTAATAGAGAGGGTTATAAGATGGTGATAAGCACTGCCGAAGCTTTGGATGAGACACCAAGAAACATAAAGATGCCTCATGCTATTTTGAAACTTAAAAAACCCGTGGAACAATATTTTAAGGAATTAACTTCTGAGGGCGTCAAGCACCATTTTGCACTAGTGCATGGGAATGTTGTTAGTGAACTAGAAAAACTTGCAGACATACTTCAAATAAGGAGGATGATTATTTAGACTTGTCTGCTCCTCCCTTTATTTTTATAAAAATAAAAAGTTTAAATAAGAAATTCCAATAAGCTATTTTCATGTTACCTGAAGAAATTTCTATTTTTGAAGACGAGCGAGCAATTAATAAAATAGAAATTAACAAAAAATTATTGAAGAAAGTGTTGATAGGAAACGAAAATTTCAATCAACTAATTATAGGACTTGCTAAAAATTTCCTCAGGAAACAAAATAGAGCATGTTTGATTGCTATCGATGGCTACCAAGGAGTAAACTTTCAGGCACTTATTTCGAATTTGAAAAGAAAAGTAGAAAATGAGGGAATAGCATGTGAAACAATCGACTTCTCAATTTGCTTTAAACACTCAAAGGAAATAGAAACAATAGTAAATCCTTACATTACATTTGATCCTCACTTTGCTAAATTATGGGTAGAGGGAAACTTTAATCTGCTCTTTGAATCTAATAAAATTCTAGAAGTCAAGAATATGCTTAAGGAAAGTAAAATGGGAAAAGATAAGCTAGTGGTCACCTTTAACTGCGGTTCAGCTTTAGAAGAACTAATAGGTTTATACGATTATATTTTCTACCTGGACATAACAAGACAGGAGCAGCTAAGGAGACTTGATAAGGGAGATGTTAAAAATTTAGGGGCGGAAAATGAAGAGTATGAAGCATCATATGTCTATAAAAGGCTTATATGTGTTGACCATCCAGTTACTGAAAAGCATAAAAAATTCGTCCTTTCTAAAATGAACTACTATATTGATGCAAATAATGCAGAAAATCTGAAAATTATACCAAAAAATGTGTATGATAAGATAATTTCTACACTTGTAAAATATCCAATTAGACTCAAACCAGTTTATATTCCTGGCATATGGGGTGGTCAGTTCCTAAAAAGGGTTAGGGAATTGCCTAAGCACAAGAAGAACGTGGCTTGGAGTTTGGAATGTGTTCCTTATATCCAAAGTATTTTGATTTTATTAAATAAGGATATTACTATAGATTTACCGTTCTTGAATCTTCTCTGGCAGGAAAAGGAAAATCTATTAGGAAGATATTGTATGGAAATGTTCGATTTTGATCCATATTTCGAAATTTACTGTTGGCCAATCAGTTTCAATTATGATGACACGATCGAAGGTGGTGACATGTCGATACAATGTCATCCACACTATCCATATATAAAAGATAGGTTTGGCGAACCCTATAGTCATGATGAAAGTTATTATGTATGTTGGGTTGCACCAGGCTCGTCTGTCCACTTTGGATTCAAAGAAGGTATAAACGTCGAGGAATTTAAAGAACTATGTAAAAGGGCGGAAGAGGAGAAGATACCATTTGATCAAGACAAGTACGTTAATCGATTTCCAACAAAACCTGGCGACTATTTCTTAATACCCGCGGGCACAGTCCATGGTTCTGGTAAGAATCAGGTAGTACTTGAAATTGACTCCAATAATGAAGGGGTTGATTTGACGTTCAAAATTTACGATTATTTGCGACCAGATTTGTTAGGCAAACTCCGTCCTATTAGATTACAATACGCTTGGGATGTTGTAAGATTCGAAAGGACAACCAGTTATGTCTTAAAGCATCTTAAACAAGAACCTATACTACTTAGAAAGGGAAAAGGATGGGCAGAGTATATTATAGGAAAGTTGGAAAAGACCACTACATTGCACCTCTTCTTCCAGACTAATAGATTAGAATTCGATAAGAGAATAGATGATCGTACCACCGATAGATTTCATGTGCTCACACTTGTTGAAGGAGAAAAGGTACTTATCCAGTCCAAAAAATTCAAAGAAAGGAATTATCTATTGAAATTTACTGAAACAATAATAATTCCAGCTTGTTTCGGCGACTACATGATCATCAATAAAGGGAATATTCCATGTAAACTAGTTAAGACTTTTGTGAGATGATGCAAAATTGGAGGGAGCGTATGCTATTGGTTTAGATGTTGGAGGTACCAGTTTAAAGGCAGCCCTAATCTCATCTAAAGGTAGGGTCTTAAAAGGAAGTTTTAATAAAATTCTAATTGGTTCACAGGGCTCTCGTGAACATATTATTAGAACTTTTACAAAAATAGTGAGTATGATGTTAGACACAGTCAAAGAGAAGAAATTAAATCTTGCCGGCTTATCCATAAGCACTTGTGGGCCTTTCGATCTTGATAATGGAGTGTTCTTAATGAAACATAAGTATGCTTCAGTATATGGCATAAGTTTGAAAGAAGTTCTGAGAAAACATTCAAATCTTCCTGAAAAAATTCCTATAGTTTTTGATTATGATTCATGGTCCTTTGTTAGAGGAGAAGCATGGGTCGGGGCTGCTAGAAACTATAATCGTATAGTCGGATTAACTCTTGGTGGAGGTCTTGGTTCGGCCTTCATGGTTGATGGAAAAATTGTTACCGAAGGAAAGGGCGTCCCTCCTCTAGGTAGTTTTTGGGATCTGCCATATAAGGGTGGAATATTCGAAGAAATGGCACCAGTATGTAAAAGGTCAATAATTCGAAGATACCGAGAACTTGGTGGCGAATATAAGGAAGGTATGGACGTTAAGGATATTGCTTTAAGAGCGTTAGAAAAAAGAGACAGGCAAGCCCTACAAGTCTTTAAAGAACTTGGAACCGAGTTAGGACAAGTGTTGAAACCATTTATGTTAGAATTCAGACCGGATTGCATTATCTTTGGTGGCGGTATATCAAAATCGTCAATACTTTTCATTCGCTCATTTAGAGCTCAATTAAGAGATGTCAAAAGTCTCAAAAAAGTTTCAAGAGCTAAAAATATTGATTTAGCAGGAATATATGGAGTGGCAAGATTACTCTTTGAAAAACTAAAAGTCTATTAATGGGGGACTAAAGGCAACTTGCCTTCAAACGAGCAAGAAAAGAAGAGATACATTTACGCACTAACACTAACTATTGTCATACTTTTTAGCTTACAGGTTTCAGCTAACGCTCAGCAAACCTGTACAGTCTATATCTACGACAAATTTCAATCTTCAGTTCAGCCTTCTTACATCAATTATTTTAAGATATCAAATTGTAATATGATATTACGTGATCTTAATTCCTCCTGGAATAGTTTCTCTAAAATAGTAGAGACTCTTATGATTTTAGGGGTTCAAATCACGTCGCCAGAAGATTGTGTTTCCTGCATACGGGAACATCAAATGTGGAATGAAATGTTGAAGAACTATGCTTCTCCTCTAATTGTATATATCCATGAAGGAAGACTGACAGCTATAACCTTAGGAATTACTGATATAGAAACTTTAAAAGAGGCTTTATCATATGATGGCGACTATGTAAAAATATTCAGCCGTCATGGTGAGTATTCTTTTAAAAATGAAAGCGTTAGAATGATTGAAGAATTAGTTTATTGTGGAAAGGCAATTGAAATTAGTGTTCAAAACATTATATGGCCTTTAGTACTACTTGCTGTAACCGATTCTGTTAATCCATGCACATTTGCAGCATTTACAGCTTTGCTACTCGTTTCTTTACATCTGCGTGGGAAAAAAACCGCTCTAATAAGTGGATTATTTTTTATAATCGCTGTTTTTCTATCGTACTACATACTAGGAGTAGGATTAATTTATCTATTCGCAAGAATTTCTTATGTTGATAAAATTGTAGCCCTCTTTGGTTTGGTAATTGGGGCAATCGATACACTAATTGGACTAAGGCCTGAATTTAAATCATCAATTCCAAAATCCATAAGTGGGGCAATCGACTCTTGGATAAGAAACACGTTCCAAAGTCCAATAATGTCTTTCCTCTTAGGTATTGCGATAAGTTTCACGCTTTTGCCCTGTAGCGGCGGACCTTATGTTGTTGCTTCCGGTCTTCTATCAACCTTTAAAGATGAAATATCCCAATACTTACTACTCACGATATATAACCTAATATTCATTGCACCACTTGTTACGATTTTAATTGCCGTTCTTCTAATCAAAGGGTATGCTGGAAAGATTAAGGTAATTAGGAGTAAAAATCTAGGCATTATGGAATTAATAAGCGGACTACTCCTTGTTATAATATCAGTATATCTTCTATTATCATAGTATTAGAAGAATGAAAATATATAAATGATAACAATTTGCAACAAGGATCGTTAGTTCGTATAAGAATCTATTACTTATCACGAACGTGAGTAAGAGATGTGTCCCTATAAGAAGAACCGGATTGTCTATATTCGCAAAATATGCTACACCTGCGTACATAGGAGAAAAGGTGATACCAGTAGAAGTAAATACTACAATAAACTGTGGGGGCGTATAAGTAGACCTAAGGAGATATCATAATTGCAGACGACGACATAATAGTGATACCGAAAGAAGTAGCAGAGGAGGCAACAGAACTCGGATGGAAACATGAACACTTAGACGAGGAATTGAGAAAAAGAATACTGAAGGGAATATCATTAAGATAAACATATCCACCAAAAGGAGAATGGCTAAAACAATAATCAAAAAAAATCATCTAAGCAATATTTTATAAGTTTTTAACAAAACTTATAAGAGGCTTATTTCGAGAATCCATATGATGAGAATAAAAGAAATAAGAGCCATGAGGCTTGAGGCGCCCCCCTAACGAGGACCCAAGGGCAAAGCCCAGAAGACAATCCTGGGTTGAGGTTGCGGAAGTTGCTAATCCCATGTCCAAGTTCCCTAGGTTCAAAAGGCATAGAAGGTTATGGTTTCCAAGATGGGGTAGCCTCTGGATCAAGGTCACGGCTGAGGATGGAACATGGGGAGCCGCCCCAGCATTCTATGGTAGGCCCGTAGCTGCCATAATCGACGATCACTGGCTCCTATGCTCAAAGGGGAGGATTGCTTCGCTATAGAAAAGCTATGGGATATGATGTTTCGGCTTACAAGGCCTTGCCATGTATGCCATCAGCGGCATTGATTTAGCCCTCTGGGATTTGGCTGGAAAGCTTAAGGATGCCCCCGTTTATGAGCTCCTCGGAGGCCCAGCTAGGAATAGGATCTTCTGCTATGCCACAGGAAACGATACAGATTGGCAGCTGGAGCTGGGCTTTAAAGCTGGCATGTCCGTACGGTCAAGCAGAAGGCCTTTGGGGGATGAAGGAGAACGAGAAGCTTGTAGCCAAAACCCGGGAGCTGGTCTGCCCTGACATAGAAATTATGCTCGATTGTTACATGGCCTTCGATGTCGACTATACGATACAGTTGGCGAGGAGGCTAAAGCCCTATGGGCTTAAGTGGATTGAAGAATTCCTCATACCTGAGGACTTAGATGGTTATGTAGCTGTAAGGAAAGCTGTCAACTGGGTATCCCTAGCCGGCGTGGAACACTGGTTTTCGCCCTGGCGCTTTAGGGAGGCTATTAAAAGGAGGCCTTGGCGTTCTTCAGCCGGACCTCTTCTGGGTTGGCGGCATAACGGCCTGTCTCAAGATCTGCCACATGGCCGACTTAGCCGGCCTTATGGTCTGTCTCCATGCAGGAGCTAATAGTCCATACGGCCTTCATCTAACCTATGCTATGCCAAACATGCAATGGGCAGAATACTTTATAGAATCCCCGCCAGGCGTTCCCTTGGAAGAAGCTCAAAGTATACCTGGGTCTCCTGTACCTAAGGACAGTTACATAGCACCAAGTTCAGAACCAGGCTTTGGCGTTAAGGTAAAGGAAGAATGGCTCAAACCCTTCTGGGAGTCTCCCTAATGTTCCTCAAAAGCTTCAATCTTCAGAGCAAGCCTTTGCTTTGAGGATTCTTTTCTTCAAGCTTTCAAACCTTCTTCAGTGATGATACAAATCCTTGGACAATGTGCTTCAAAGTTCTTTGGACAAAGGGTACTATGGGAATCGATTCCCCCTCGATTTCGAGGACAGCCTCCTTCGTTTTGAAGCCTTTGCCCTTCTCCTTTTCTTGCTTTCACAGAGCCTCAAGCCATCTAGATGGGCGATGCTATGTGGCTATGGCTAAAGACGTTTCCCAAGGCTGAAGAATGGTTTTACCAGGTCATCTCGATCTTTCTTTAAGAATATCTGTGTTGTTGGTGGTAAAAAGTACAAGAAGACGATTTGACATGATTTTAACACCAATTAATCTTGTCATAGGATGAGGGCTGATGGGCCTAAATCCACCTGCAACTTTCAAAGCTTTACGGAGCAAAAGTAGGGTTGCTGCAGAAGCTTTAGTAAAACACTATATAATCATATTACGGTCAGGGCTGGATAGAACAAGATCCAATAAATAAACGAAAAAGGTGATGTGATAAAAACTATGTGTAGTTTATTTACTAACCCATTATATACTCAATTTCCATCAGCGTCAAACATCACAGGATCAACCTTTATTTGCTCAAGTAATTCTTTAATGCATTGTTTAGTCCTCTCCCATATTTCGAGTGGGTTATGCTCAACCCAGCCTGGCTTTGGATGCATCTGTGTGTGCTCGTGATAAGAGCAACCCCCTTAACAGGTAATCCATCACGTGTAAATAACATCACTCTAGTACCAGTAGTACCTTCATCTATTGACATAACATATTTTTTCTCAACCACACTTATCAGTATCTATAGTACTTTATTATAAATATCAATGAAACAATACTGCTCATCCGTGTGGAACCAATAGTGCGGCATATATTTAGGGACCCTAGCATACTTTAAACTGCCTTATAATTTTTCCCTAAAACTACCACAAGTTTATCTATACCTTTTGACCTAGTACAGATATGATGACGAGTGCGAAACAAATGATGAGGGGAAGGTAAAATACATAGTATAAGGATAAACTGGCAATGATTCCGCCAAAGAACGGTCCGAACGTAGAGCCTATTCCCATTGTGAATTCGAACAGGCCTGCGTAATATCCTCTCTTTTCACCCGCCATTATCATGATATTGCTTAGTGTTTTTGAGTATATGATACCTAGAATGAAGCCCAATAGAAATAGGCTTATAAGTTGCATCCAGAATCCAAAGAAGATAAATGTTGGTAGTAGGCTTGATAAGATTATTAGTGTTGTTAAAGCTCGTTCTTTGCCAAACGCTTTCTTTGCATTTACTGGTATGGCGAAGGCTAAAACTCTTCCGAAGTTCATTGCTGTTAAAATGTATCCAGCTGTTGAGATAGAATTTTCCTTTAAGGTTGAATATATTGGAAGAAAGGTAAAAATTATCGAGTTCGTGCAAGCATAGAAAAGGCTACAGAGGAGTAAGAAGGGTGTAAAAACCTTTTCACCATCACCCTCTCTCTCTCCATTCGCAAAAATTTTTTGACTCCTTTTTGGTATTAATGTTCCGAGTGAAAGACAGAACATCATCATAGAAGATGAAACAACAAAAACGATGTTTAACTTCATCGACTGCGACAGTGTCCCCCCTATAGCTGGCGCGACAACCAGGCTAAGTCCCCACATAAGATTGTAGGTACGCAAATTACGCAAGTCTACTCCTGCAAGTGCCTCTAATGATGGCCAAATGAAGGACAGGCCTATCCCTTCTAAGGCTCTAACAGGGACAAAAAGGATGGGTTGAGGAACAAATGCGTAGAATATGTAGGTAAGCGATACGATAGCTGAACCGATAAGGAAAGTGTTTCGGTACCCAAGCTTGTCAGAAAGGCGTCCGGCAAAAAAAGACGTAAACATATAAGTTATGTTTGGTACAGCACTTATGATTCCCACAACAAACTCGCTTGCACCAAGGATATAAGAGTATAGGGGCAGATACATGGAGATTATTGCCACCCCTATACCAGAGAAAAATGGAATAACTTGAAGAATAGACTTCAAGCTTACAAGATGATAATTATGAACTTTCATAATGAAACTCATTATAGAAGAAGTCTTCTTACTAACATCAATCATATTCTTCACCAAGAACATCCTCCAACGTACTCTACACAATGTTTTAGCCCCAATTCGGTTAGGTGCTCCTCTATTATACACATAAGTCTCTTCTTCAACTTAACCATTAAAAAATAGTTATCTTCATAAATTTCCCAATCGAATAATATTTTTATCTAATTATGCTTTTGCAATCTTTTTGAGCTACTTTATGTTAAGAAATTCTGTTTTTATACCAGTTTTTTCTACCACTAATGTTACACCCTCTAACCCTTCAGGCCTGTATGCGTTATGCCATTCATCAACTATATATATTATTCCAGGCTCCATTCTTGTCTCCACAACCCCTTTACCGTCTGAGCTTGTGACAAGCACAACAGAACCTCTAACAAGAAGAAATAGTTCTGGAGCGTCATGACACTCAAGCCATTCAACCTCCTTTATTGAATTAAACTTCGGTACATAAACTCCCACTTGCCACCTCTTATCATCTACAAAGATAACCTTCCAATTTGTTTCAATTTGCAGTGGGATTTTGAGCATACCACCCACCAGCAATTTTGAAAATTTTAAAAAAAGTTTAGGCTTTGATAGCACCAGCAGTCAAGCCTTTGATTAACCATTTTTGTAGATAAACGAATATAATTGCTACAGGAATTGTGGTTAAAGTTGAAGCAGCCATTATTCCTCCCCAATATGCCCTACCGTACCAGCCAAGCATTTCAGCTAACCCTACTGCTATTGGTTTCGACGCATCAGTGGTCGATATTATAAGCCCAGGTAAGTAAGCATTCCATGCGCTTGTAAATGTGAATAAGAATACTGCTACGAATCCTGGTGCGCAAAGTCTCATTGTTATCCTCCATATTGCTTGCACCCTTGAGCATCCATCTATCATTGCCGATTCCTCCAACTCTACAGGTATTGAAACTATAAATGATCTCATCATCCATGTAGCCCATGGTAAGCTTCCTACAACATATAGTAAAATTAAACCAGCCCATGTATCTATTAGCCTTAATGTATAGAAGAAAAGATATAATGGGACAAACATCAATATTGCTGGTAGGAACTGCATAGAAAGATAAAGGGTTCCTAGTGCTTGAACGCCTCTTTGGCTAAATCTTGCTAGTGAGTATCCTGCAAACAAAGTCGTTATTGCGACTATAATTGCCGTTATTATACCGGGAACAGCTCCATTTAAGATATAACGATAAAAATTAAAGGATCCAGCAGTACCTCGGAACGGATTGTTCGGATCCATTAGTTCCTTTAGCCCTAAAACCCAATAATAAGCGTCTAAACTTATTTTTGATGGTAGTGTAAATCCCCTACTAAATATTTCTCCTTCTGGCCTTATAGAGCTTAAAACCATCCAAACGAGTGGATGGACTATCCATAAAGTACATATCGCCAGAATTATCCAGAAGACAACCTTCTTAATTAGTTCATTTTTTTTGGCCATACTCACCTACCCTCCCATGAACCTTTTTATGTAAATAGCTGCAAATATTAGGCAAATAATTAAACCAAATACACCATAAGCGGCACCATCACCAAACCTCCAGAATTTAAATGAGAGTATGTACACGTAAGGGGCGTAAGTTGTTGTAAAGTAACCAGGACCACCTGAAGTTAATAGCCAAATTACTTCAAAGTTAATGAATGTCCAAATAGTGCCGAGTAAAAACATTAGAGCTGATACAGGCTTCAGTATAGGCCAGGTGATATATCTGAACCTATCTAATGTGCCTGCACCATCTATCTGTGCAGCCTCGTAAAGTGTAGGGGGTATTGTTTGTAGGGCGGACAAAAAGCATACGTACATGAACGGATATGCTTTCCATAAGTTTACATAAATTACCATTGGCCATGTCAAATTAGGGTCAGCTAACCAATCAATAACCTCTTTTTCTCCTAGTATACCAAGTGTTCTCAAGATGTTGGTATATAAACCCCAATCAGGACTTAAAACCCATCTCCAAATAATACCAGTTACTGTAATGGGTACAACCCAGGGTATAAAGAACACTCCTCTGAAAAATGCTCTACCCTTAAATTCTTCATTCATTAAAAGTGCGAAACCAAGACCTAGGCAAAAATGCCCAATTGTTGAGCCAAGAGACCATATTAGAGAATTCCAAAGCGTATAGTAGAACAATGGATCTGCAAACATTTTTATGTAGTTACCTAGCCCAACGAATTCTGGCACCCAAGATTCATGGAGGTTTAGTTTAACTGTGCTTAGCCAGAAGACGTAAGCTAATGGATAAAGTAGAAGCAAGACACTAAATGCTACAACTGGATATTGGAGAATGTAAGGTAACTTCAAGAAAGCTGGTTTCTTTATTGGCATACTCTCTCACTTAAAAAAAAAGAGGGAGGTCTAAGCTGGTCTTTCGGTGCCCCATAGATTTTTCCAGTCGGTTAAGAGTTTATCAACAGTTTCCTTCAAGTTCCTCTTATCGTGGAAGTAATCCAGCAGTACAGTTTGGATTATCTTGTCCGATTCATCAGGTTTCGGAAGTGTAGGAAAATTAGTGTGGTGTATAGCCATTTCCGGGCTCATTATCGCGTAAGTTCTTTCCTCCCACCATCTATACTTCTCTTTCGGCGTATAAGCGTCGTTTTCAATGACTTCATCTATTGTTACATCAACTCTTCCTGGTACATGCATTACACCGGCAAACTTAGCGCACCAAAGTTTCCCATGTATAAATTTAATTAACTCAAATGCCGCCTTCTTCTCCGTTTCACTTATGCCCTTAAACATACAATCTCCACATCCACCAGTCATAAGCAATACAGGTTTGTTGTTTGCTTTAGCAAATGGCCCCGGAGGATATATGTCAGGAGTGAGACGTCCTTGTTCACATGCCTCAGGATAACCTGGTTCTATGTTTCCATAATTCCATGTACCACCATTAATTACAAATGCACAAGCACCTTTTCCAAGCGATACTTGCGTGTCCTTATAGAACATGGTTTCACTACCAGGGACACTATATTTCCAAGCAAACTTTAAGAAGTCGACTGCTTGCTCTACAGCCTCTCTGTTTTCAGGATTAAGAACATCTTGTATTCTAACACCATTAGCACCTAGTACATGTTCGAACTGACCTGTGGCATCACTTGCTACAGACCAACCTGTTGCGAACGCATATAGGCCAGGTTCCTTTTGATGAATTGCTAATGCAGCCTCTTTCCAATCATCCCAGTCCTTAATCTCTGTATAATCCTTGCCCCAGTATTTTTTAACTATGTCTGCCCTTAGGTTCCAGCATGCCGCATGTTGAATAGTAGGTACAGCAATTATGTGACCTTCCCATTTCATTGTAGTTTCAATTGCTGTTTTTCTGAAATATTTCCATTCATCCCATTCGGCTACATAGTCATCAAGATATTCTAATTTACCGATTCTTGCCCATCTTACAGGTGTGCAATCCCATAGCACATGGGGCGGTTTCCCTGCCATTAACATAGCAGTAACCTTGTCATATAGGTCTGGCCAACCAATATACTGTGTTTCGATTGTAACATTTCCTGGGTGCACCTTATTTGCAGCTTCGGTTACTTGAGCAGCCCAACCTCTTTCAAGATCAGAGGTTCCGGGAAAAATCCAGGTTAATTTTTGCGGAGGTAAAGTTATTGTTGGTGGTGTGGTTGTCGGTGTTCCTGTTACTGTTGTTGTCACCGTCTTTGTCACTGTTGTTCCCGGCGTTGTTACTGTTGTAACCCCTTTTGGTACTGCAAAATATGTTGCTGCTCCAACTATAACTCCTGTAGCCACAACCGCTATAGCGTAGTTGAGGAAAGTTCTTC